>Ga0114939_10000888_pt1 | contig 24378 bp, 20 predicted proteins | sample AshMeaCrysSpring_FD_87196 | JGI IMG/M metagenome (GOLD analysis project Ga0114939, IMG submission 87196) | Groundwater microbial communities from Big Spring, Nevada to study Microbial Dark Matter (Phase II) - Ash Meadows Crystal Spring | ecosystem: Environmental > Aquatic > Deep subsurface >...
ACGCACGCGAGAACAAGCCGACCTACGTCTCGCTGCTGGGCCTGGCGGCGGCGAAGGCGCGGGCGGCGCAGCTTCATCGCGAAGCCCTGGCCGCGCTGGGGCCGCTCGGCGCGCGCGCGCGGCGTCTGCGAGAATTGGCCGACTACATCGTGGGGCGCTCGCATTGAAGCGCGGGCGGCCCTGCCGCAGATGACCGAGCTGCTGAAAACCATCGATTCGCCGGCCGACCTGCGGCTGCTTCCGCCGTCACAGCTGCCGGCGCTGGCGGCCGAGCTGCGCGCCTTCGTGCTCGACTCGGTGGCGAAGACCGGCGGCCACCTGTCGTCGAATCTCGGCACGGTGGAACTGGCGATCGCGCTGCACTACGTGTTCGACACGCCGCAGGACCGCGTCGTCTGGGACGTCGGCCACCAGACCTACCCGCACAAGATCCTCACCGGCCGGCGCGAGGCGATGGCCTCGCTGCGCCAGGCGGGCGGCATCTCCGGCTTCCCGCGCCGCGACGAGTCCGAGTACGACGCCTTCGGCACCGCGCATTCGTCGACCTCGATCTCGGCCGCGCTCGGCATGGCGGTGGCGGCGCGCAACCGCGGCGAATCGCGCCATGCGATCGCGGTGATCGGCGACTCGGCGATGACCGGCGGCATGGCCTTCGAGGCGCTGAACAACGCCGGCGTCACCGAGGGCATCCGCCTGCTGGTGATCCTGAACGACAACGACATGGCGATCTCGCCGGCGGTCGGCGCGCTGAACCGGCACCTGGCGCGGCTGATGAGCGGCGGCATCTTCACCGCGGCGCGCAACGTCGGCAAGCAGATGCTGCGGCCGCTGCCACCGCTGTTCGAGCTCGCCCGCAAGTTCGAGGAGCACGCCAAGGGCATGGTGGTGCCCGGCACGATGTTCGAGGAGTTCGGCTTCAACTACATCGGCCCGATCGACGGCCACGACCTCGATTCGCTGGTGCCGACGCTGCAGAACCTGCGCCAGCTCGCCGGGCCGCAGTTCCTGCATGTGGTCACGCGCAAGGGGCAGGGCTACAAGCTGGCCGAAGCCGACCCGGTGCTGTATCACGGGCCGGGCAAGTTCGATCCCTCGGTCGGCGTGCGCAAGGCGGTGTCGGCCGGCGCGCCGAGCTACACGCAGGTCTTCGGCGACTGGCTGTGCGACATCGCCGCGGCGGACTCGCGCGTGGTCGGCATCACGCCGGCGATGCGCGAGGGCTCGGGCATGGTGCGCTTCGAGCGCGAGTTCCCGGGGCGGTACTTCGACGTCGGCATCGCCGAGCAGCACGCGGTGACCTTTGCCGCCGGGCTGGCCTGCGAGGGGCTGCGGCCGGTGGTGGCCATTTACTCGACCTTCCTGCAGCGCGGCTACGACCAGCTGATCCACGACGTAGCGCTGCAGAACCTGCCGGTGGCCTTCGCGCTCGACCGCGGCGGGCTGGTCGGCGCCGACGGCGCCACGCACCACGGCGCCTTCGACCTGTCCTACCTGCGCTGCATCCCGAACCTGGTGGTGATGGCGCCGGCCGACGAGAACGAGTGTCGCGCGATGCTGACCACCGCCGTGCGTCACGACGGCCCGGCGGCGGTGCGCTATCCGCGCGGCGCCGGCGTCGGCGTGCCCATCGGGCGCGACCTCGTCTCGCTGCCGATCGGCGTGGGCGAGGTCAGGAGGGACAGCGGCAGCCCGAAGGGCGCCCGCATCGCCATCCTGGCCTTCGGCACGCTGCTGCAGCCGGCGCTCGAAGCCGCGGCGCGGCTCGACGCGACCGTGGCCAACATGCGCTTCGTCAAGCCGCTCGACCGCGAACTCGTCGAACGGCTGGCGCGGACGCACGATGCGCTGGTCACGGTCGAGGAGAATGTGGTGATGGGCGGCGCCGGATCGGCCTGCGCCGAAGCGCTGGCCGAGGCGGGCGTGCAGGTGCCGATGCTGCACCTCGGCCTGCCGGACCGCTTCGTCAATCACGGCGATCCGCAGCAACTGCTCGCCGGCGTCGGGCTGGATGCGGCCGGCATCGAGCGCTCGATCCGCGCCCGCTTCGCCGACCTGACCGCGCCGGCGCGACGCGTGAAGTCCGTCGCCTGAACCGGCGCACCGGCGCCTCGACACTTCCACCGCCAGGCGACGACGATGAGCGGCAAGCGCCCGGTGGCGATCCTGCAGCACCATGCCGACGTCGGGCCTGGCTACTTCGAGCAGTGGCTGCACGAGCACCGGATCGACTACCGGATCTTCCGCCTCGACGCGGGCGAGCCCGTGCCTTCGGCCGCCGCCGACTTCGCCGGCATTTGCTCGCTGGGCGGGCCGATGAGCGCCAACGAGGCGCTGCCCTGGGTCGAGCCGGAACTCGAGCTGCTGCACGGCGCGGTGGCGGGCGCCGTGCCGGTGATCGGCCACTGCCTCGGCGGCCAGCTGCTGGCGCGCGCGCTCGGCGCCCAGGTGACGAGGAACCCGGTCAAGGAGATCGGCTGGGGGCGCGTCGCCGTGACCGAGCCGCGGCTGGCGATGGAATGGCTCGGCGCCACGCCGGCCGAGATCGAGATGTTCCAGTGGCACGGCGAGGCGTTCGCGCTGCCGCCGAGGGCGACCAACTTCCTGGCCAGCCGCTGGTGCGCGAACCAGGCTTTCGTGATCGAGCACGGCGGCGTGGCGCACCTCGGCATGCAGTTCCACTGCGAGGCCACGCCGGTGATCGTCCGTCACTGGACCAGCGACGAATCCTGGTACGACGAGGTGCAGGCCGAGCGCGCCGCCACCGGTGGACCGGCCGTGCAGGATGCGCCGGCGATGCGCGAGGACCTCGAACAGCGTTGCGCGGCGATGCAGGTCTTCGCCGGGCGCCTGTATGGCCGCTGGTGGCGAGGCGCGGCGCAGCGCGCCGGCAACGAGCACGCCGCCCACGCGGTGCGCTGAAGCCGGTTCGCCGATGCCGCCGAGGCTGCACGAGCAGTTCCCGCTGCGCGCGTTCAACAGCTTCGGCGTCGAAGCGCGCGCGCGGTTTTTCTGCCGCGTGCAGGCGGCGGCCGACCTGGCCGCGCTGGCCGCCGAGCCGAAGCTCGCCGGCCTGCCGCGGCTGCTCCTTGGCGGCGGCAGCAACCTGCTGCTGACGCGCGACTTCGACGGAATCGCGATCAGGATCGAAGTGCCGGGCCTCGCCGATCTCGGCGCCGCGGATGACGCGTGGCACGTCGAGGTCGGCGCCGGCGAGAACTGGCACGCGACGGTCGAGCGGCTGCTGGCGATGGGCCGGCCCGGGCTGGAGAACCTGGCGCTGATTCCCGGCAACGCCGGCGCGACGCCGATCCAGAACATCGGCGCCTACGGGCTGGAACTCGCCGAGCGCTTCGAGTCACTCGCCGCCTGGGACTTCGACCAGCAGCGCCTGGTGCGGATGAGCGCGGCCGAGTGCGACTTCGGCTATCGCGACAGCGTGTTCAAGCACGCCTTGTCAGGGCGCCGGGCGATCGTCTCGATCCGGCTCGCGCTGCCGAAGCAGTGGCAGCCGGTGGCCGGCTATGCCGATGTGGCGCACGAACTGAAGGGGCGCGCAATCACGCAGCCGACGGCGCGCGAGATCTTCGACGTGGTGGTGGCGATCCGCCGCCGCAAGCTGCCGGATCCGGCGAAGATCGGCAACGCCGGCAGCTTCTTCAAGAACCCGGTCGTCACGCGCGACGAGCACCGGGCGCTGATCGCGCATCACCCGTCGCTGGTCGGCTACCCCCTGCCCGGCGGGCGCGTGAAGCTTGCCGCCGCCTGGCTGATCGACGCCGCCGGCTTGAAAGGCGCCACCCGCGGCCGCGCCGGCGTCTACGAGAAGCAGGCTCTGGTGCTGGTCAACCGCGGCGGCGCCACCGGCGCCGAGATCCTGGCGCTGGCGCGCGAGGTACAGGACAAGGTGGCCGAGAAGTTCGGCATCGTGCTGGAGCCGGAGCCGGTGATCGTCTGACGGCCGATCCTGCCGTCTCTTAGGCACAGGCACTAGGCAAAGTCGCGCGCGAGCGCGAAGATGCCCGCCCGCGTCCGGACGGGGAGGGGATCATGCGCATCGGCTGCATTGCTCTCACGCTCACGTGGGTGTTCCTGTTCCCGCCGGCGGCGGCCGGCCAGGACGCGGCGCTGAAGGGGCGGGGCGCCTACCTGATGAACAGCATCGTCGCCTGCGGCAACTGCCATGCCCGGCGCGACGATGAGGGTCGCGTGCTGCCCGCGCTCGGCCTTTCCGGCGGCATGGTCTTCGACGAGGAACCCTTCAAGGCCATCGCGAGAAACATCACGCCGGACCCGGAAACGGGCATCGGCAAGTGGACCGAGGCGCAGATCATCCGTGCCTTCCGCGAAGGCATCCGGCCGGACGGCAGCCTGATCGGCCCGCCGATGCCGATCGCGTTCTATCGCGGCATCTCCGACGCCGACGCGAAGGCGCTGGCCGCGTACCTGCGCGCGCAACCGCCGGTGAAGAACGTGGTGCCGAAGTCCGAATACCGGATCAAGCTGCCGCCCGCGTACGGGCCGCCGATCAGGCAGCCGATCGCGGCGCCGCCGCGCAGCGACCCGGTGAAGTACGGCGCCTATCTCGCCGGACCGCTCGGCCACTGCATGGAGTGCCACACGCCCTGGGTGCAGGGCGTTCCCGACATGAAGCGGGTCGGATCGGGCGGCAATCCGTTCAAGGGGCCATGGGGCGTCTCAGTGTCGCGCAACCTGACCCCGCACGAATCCGGACTGAAGAACTGGAGCGATGCCGAGATCGCCCGTGCGGTCCGCGAAGGCAGGAGCCGCGACGGTTCCGCGCTCAGGCCGCCGATGGCCTTCGACTGGTACCGAAACATCGGCGACGACGACATGAAGGCGCTGATCGCGTACCTGCGATCGCTCAAGCCGTTGCCGCTCGGCGGCCCGCCGCCCGCGGCGAAGAAGTGACCGGCCGGGGCGAAAGCGCATCGCCCGTGCGCGACAGCGGATGAGCAGCAACCGTCGGGCCGCGCGCCGCCGCGCGGCCGCAGGCCAGCAACTGATGCAAAGCTGAAGTGAGGGGCCGAATGAACACCTTGCATCCGACATCCGCCATCGTCACGCCGAAGCCTCTCTGGGTGTTCGGCGTGCTCGCGCTGCTGTGGAACGGCGTCGGCGCGTTCGACTGCCTGATGACCGAGACGCGCAATCCGTCCTACATGAGTTCGTTCAGCCCGGAGCAGCTGGCCTACTTCTATGGCTTCCCGGCCTGGGTGATTGCCGCTTGGGCGCTGGCGGTGTGGGGAGGAGTTCTCGGTTCGGTGCTGCTCCTGCTGCGCCGGCGCCTGGCGGTGCCGGTATTCGGCGTATCGCTGGCCGCCATGATGCCCACCTCCTTCTACAACTTCGCGCTCTCCAACGGGCTCGCGATCATGGGCAGGGAAGCGGCGATCTTCAGCGCCGTGATCTTCACCGTCGCGGTGGCGCTGCTCGCCTATTCACGACGGCTTGCCGCGACCGGCGTGCTGCGCTAGTTCTTCCTGGCGCGGTCTTCGCCGAGCCGCAGCATCGCGGTGCCTTCACCCGCCGACAGCAGCCCGGCCTTCGAATAGACCGCCAGCTTCTCGCGCGTGTCGGCGATGTCGAGGTTGCGCATCGTCAGCTGGCCGATGCGGTCGGCCGGAGAGAAGAAAGCCTCGCCCCTTTCCATCGTCAGCCGCTCGGGCTTGTAGGTGAGGTTGGGCGAGGTCGTGTTCAGGATCGAGTAGTCGTTGCCGCGCCGCAGTTCGAGCGTCACCTCGCCGGTGATGGCGCGCGCCACCCAGCGCTGCGCCGCTTCGCGCAGCATGATCGCCTGCGGGTCGAACCATCTTCCCTGGTAGAGAAGGCGCCCCAGTTTTCGCCCATTCTCGCGGTACTGCTCGATGGTGTCCTCGTTGTGGATGCCGGTCACCAGCCGCTCGTAGGCGATGAACAGCAGCGCCATGCCCGGCGCCTCGTAGATGCCGCGGCTCTTCGCCTCGATGATGCGGTTCTCGATCTGGTCGCACATGCCCAGCCCGTGCCGGCCGCCGATGCGGTTGGCTTCCAGCATCAGTTCGACCGCGTCGGCAGGCTGCACGCCGTTCAGCGCCACCGGCACGCCTTCGTCGAAGCGCACCGTGACTTCCTCGCGCCTGATGGCGACGTCGTCGCGCCAGAAGGCGGTGCCCATGATCGGCTGCACGATGCGGATGCTGGAGTCCAGCTGCTCGAGGTCCTTGGCCTCGTGCGTGGCACCGAGCAGGTTCGAGTCGGTGGAGTACGCCTTCTCGGCGCTCATCCGGTAAGCGAAGCCGTTGGCGGTCATGAACGCCGACATCTCGGCGCGGCCGCCCAGTTCGTCGATGAACGCCTGGTCGAGCCACGGCTTGTAGATGCGCAGCGCCGGGTTGGCCAGCAGGCCATAGCGGTAGAAGCGCTCGATGTCGTTGCCCTTGAACGTGCTGCCGTCGCCCCAGACGTGCACGTCGTCTTCCTTCATCGCCGCCACCAGCATGGTGCCCGTGACCGCGCGGCCGAGCGGCGTGGTGTTGAAGTAGGTGGCGCCGGCGGTCGAGATGTGGAAGGCGCCGCATTGCAGGGCGGAGATGCCCTCGGCGACGAGCTGCGCCCGGCAGTCGACCAGCCGCGCGCCGGCGGCACCGTATTCGATCGCCCGGCGCGGGATCGCGTCGTAGTCGTCTTCGTCGGGCTGGCCGAGGTTGGCGGTATAGGCGTACGGGATCGCGCCTTTCTTTCGCATCCACAGGAGCGCGGCGCTGGTGTCGAGTCCGCCGGAGAAGGCGATGCCGACCTTTTCGCCGACGGGCAGGTGCTGCAGGATGGTGGCCATGGTCGTGCCGGGCGTAGTGGCCCGGAGAGTGCGCGGTTTCGGAGGGTCACCGCCGGCGCGCCTGCGCCTGCGGGATCGAGCGTCGCGCAGGCCGGCTCGACCTGCGCGGCCGCAGTATAAGAGCGCGGCTGCGGCGGCCCGATCAGTCGAGCCTCGCGCCGCTGCGCCGGATCACCGGCTGCCAGCGGCGACGCTCGGTCTGCATGAAGCCGGCGAAGGCCTCCGGCGAGCCGCCGGCGACGTCCCAGCCGGCGGCTTCGATGCGCGCGCGCGTCTGCGGCGCGCCCATGATCGCGTTGATCTCGCTGTTCAATCGCGCGATCACTTCCCGCGGCGTGCCGGCCGGCGCGACGAAGCCGTTCCACGCCACCGCCTCGAAGCCGGGGAAACCGCTTTCGGCGACCGTCGGCAGATCCTTCATCTGCGGCCAGCGTGCGGGGCCGGTCACCGCCAGCGGCCGGATGCGGTTCGCCTGGATCATCGGCAGCAGCGAGGTCGGATTCGACATGATCATCTGCACGTCGCCGGCGGCGGTGGCCTGCACCGCGGGCGGCGCGCCGTTGAACGGGATGTGCACGATGAAGAGGCCGGCGGCGGTCTTCAGCAGTTCCATCGCCAGGTGCGAGGCGCTGCCGTTGCCGACCGAGGCGTAGTTCAGCTGCCCAGGCCGCGCGCGCACGTCGGCGAGCAGATCGGCGAAGCTGCGCACCGGCAGCCCGGCGTCGACGGCGAGAATGTTCGGCGCGGTGCCCACGAGCACGATCGGCGCCAGGTCGCGCGCCGGGTCGTACGGCAGCTTCGAATACATGAACTGCGCGGTGGCCAGCGGGCCGGTGAACGACAGGCCGATCGTGGTGCCGTCGGGTGTGGCCTTGGCCACCGCGTCGGTGCCGGCGGTGCCGCCGGCCTGTGGCCGGTTCTCGGCAATGACCGGCTGGCCGAGCCGCTCGCGCAAGGCCTCCGCGACCAGCCGGCCGAGCACGTCGATCGACGAACCGGGCGGGGCCGTGAGGATCAGGCGGATCGTCCTCGAGGGGGAGGCCTGCGCGCGCAGCGACGCAACGGCTGCAACAGTCAGCGCGCCCGCCGCGGCGCGCAGCAGCTCGCGGCGCCGGGGCCGCATCGGGCGCGTGCGAATCGGGGTCGTGAGCGGCTGGCCGGACATCGTTCGGAGGAAATCCGCGCAGTTGCCGGTCGGAATGAAGGCGTCCGCCGCGACGTCGGGTCAGGGGTTCAGGAAACCTCGCGCCCGAGCAGCAGGTACTCCATCAGCGCCTTCTGCACGTGCAGCCTGTTTTGTCTCCGGCCGGCGCTGCGCGCCTTAACGTTCGCTGCGCTCACGTTAGCCCGCAACCGAATCGCCTGCCGTGCCGTCAAGCGACCTCGCGGCCGAGGAGGAGGTATTCCATCAAGGCTTTCTGCACATGCAGGCGATTCTCGGCCTCGTCCCAGACGACGGACTGCGGGCCTTCGATCACCTCGTTGGTGACTTCCTCGCCGCGGTGCGCGGGCAGGCAGTGCATGAACAGCGCCTCCGGCTTCGCCGCGGCCATGACCCGGGCGTCGACGCACCAGTGCGCGAAGTCGCGGCGCCGCTGCTCGTTCTCGGCCTCGAAGCCCATGCTGGTCCACACGTCGGTGGTGACCAGGTCGGCATCGCGGGCCGCATCGAGCGGCGAGTCGAACTGCACGAGGTGCGCGCCGGGCGGCGCGAGCTTCGGGTCGAGCGGGTAGCCGGGCGGCGTCGAGACGTTGACGCGGAAGCCGAGCCGCTGCGCCGCCTGCAGCCAGGTGTAGGCAACGTTGTTGGCGTCGCCGATCCAGGCCACGGTGCGGCCGCTGATCGGGCCGCGATGCTCGACGAAGGTGAAGACGTCGGCCAGGATCTGGCACGGGTGGTACTCGTTGGTCAGCCCGTTGATCACCGGCACCCGGGAATGGGCGGCGAACTTCTCGAGCTTCGCCTGCTCGTAGGTGCGGATCATCACGATGTCGACCATGCGCGAGATCACGCGCGCGGTGTCGTCGATCGGCTCGGCGCGGCCCAGCTGCGAGTCGCCGGTGGTGATGTGGATCACCGAGCCGCCCATCTGGTACATGCCGGCCTCGAAGCTCACCCGCGTGCGCGTGCTGGCCTTCTCGAACACCATGGCCAGCGTGCGGTCGGCCAGCGGCTGGTAGAACTCGTAGCGCTTGAAGCGTTCCTTGATGAGCTGCGTGCGCGCGAACACGTGCTCGAGTTCGGCGCGCGTGAAGTCGTCGAAGCGCAGGAAATGGCGGATCGCCTGCGTGGCCATCGAACTGTCCTCCGCGCGTTCAGGCGGCGCGTTGCGCCGGCGCCGACAGGAACGCCCGCACCAGCGGCGCCAGCCGGCCGACGATCTCGTCGGCTTCCAGCGCGCCGATCACCAGCGGCGGCAGCAGCCGGATCACGCGCTCCTGCGTGACGTTGATCAGCAGCCGGCTGGCCAGCGCCTGGTTGGCCAGCTCGCCGCAGGGCCGGTCCAGTTCGATGCCGATCATCAGCCCCTGGCCGCGGATCGCCACCACGCCGGCCACGCCCTTGAACGCCGCAGCGAAGCCGTCGCGGATGCGCGCGCCCATCGCCGCCGCGTTGGCCAGCAGGCCTTCCTCCTCGATGATGCGCAGCGTCTCCAGCCCCGCGCGGCAAGCCAGCGGGCCGCCGCCGAAGGTGGTGCCGTGGTTGCCGGGGCCGAAGGTGCCCGTCGCGCGGCCGCCGGCGAGCACGGCGCCGATCGGCACGCCAGAGCCCAGGCCCTTGGCGAGCGTGATTACGTCGGGCCGGATGCCGGCCCACTGGTAGCCGAACCACTTGCCGGTGCGGCCGATGCCGCACTGGACCTCGTCGACCATCAGGAGCCAGCCGCGCTCGTCGCAGAGCTTGCGCAGCGCGCGCAGGTAGTCGGCATCGGCCACACGGATGCCGCCTTCGCCCTGCAGCACCTCGAGCCAGACCGCCTGCACGCGCGGGTCGGCCGCCGCGGCGCGCTCGACCGCCCCGAGATCGTTGTACCGCACGCGGATGAAGCCGCTGGGCAGCGGATCGAAACCCTTGCGCGCCTTCTCGCTGCCGGTGGCCGCCAGCGTGGCCAGCGTGCGGCCGTGCCAGGCGTGCTCCATCACGATGGTCTGCGCCTGCGGGTTGCCGTGCTTGTGGCCGTAGAAGCGCACGAGCTTCAGCGCCCCCTCGTTCGCCTCCGAGCCGGAGTTGGCGAAGAACACCTCGTCCAGCCCGCTGAGCGCGCACAGGCGATCGGCCAGCGCCTCCTGCTCGCGGATGCGGTAGATGTTCGACACGTGGATCAGGCGGCCGGCCTGCTCGGCAAGCGCGGCGACGAGCTTCGGATGCGCATGGCCGAGGCCGTTGACGGCGATCCCGGCCAGCGCGTCGAGATACTGCTGCCCGTCCTCGCCGGTCAGCCAGGCGCCCTGGCCGTGGGTGAAAGCCACCGGCAGGCGGGCGTAGGTGTTCATCAGGTGCGACATCGGCGCTCTCCGAGTGCGGATCCGGCGCGGAAAAGAAAAAACGCGGCTGCGAGCGATGTCGTTCCGCGTTTGACGAATTATAGGTGGGCGAAGGCCGCAGCCGTGGCGCCGGCCCGCCTCACTCGCGCCAGTCGTCGCCGGGCATGATCCGGCGCATGAACTCGTCGAACAGCGGCACCGTGAACGCGGTGTCGCCGTGACTTGGACTCCAGACCATCCCCTTGGCGATCAATTGATTTCGGATCGGGCCGAGCGAAGTGACCTTGCGTCCGAGCCGATCGGCGATGTCTCCCGAGCGGTGCGGACCGGGTCCCATCTCGGCCATCGCCCGCATGTATCGCTTCTCCGCCGGCGTCAGACGATCGAACCGGACGCGGAAGAAGCTCTCGTCGAGCGCGGCGATCGCCACCTTGGAGGCTCTTTCAACGTCATCGCGAGTGATCGGCGAAGCGGTCGCGATGTCCCAGGCCTGCTTGCCCCATTCCTGGAGGAAGTATGGGTAGCGCTGCGTCTGCGCGACGATGAGATCCAGCGCATCGCCCGTGAACTCCACGGCCTGGTCGCGGGCGGGCTTGTCGATGGCCAGCCGCGCGGCCGGCGCCGACAGCGGGCCGATCTCCGGGAAGTCGAACAGGCGTTCCGCGTAGGACTTTGCCCGGCCCATCTGACCTCGAAGCTGCGGCAGCCCGGCGCCGACGAGAACGACAGGCAACCGGCGCTGCGCGCAGCGGTGCAGCGCCGTGATCAGGGCCGCGAGCTGGTCTTCCTCGACGTACTGCAGTTCGTCGATGAACAGCACCAGCGCCGTGCCTGCTTTCTGCGCGGCGGCACCCACTGCTTCGAGCAGTGCCTGCAGATCGTGCTCGAGATCGCCGTTGTCGGCGAGTCCGGGCTCCGGGTCGAAGTCCAGCCCGACCTCGATGTCCCGGTACTTGACCTTCAGTGCCCTGGCGAAGCCGGCGAGGCCCCGAAGCGCACGCGTGGCCAGGTCTTTCGCCTGCGCGTGGCGCGACAGGCGCAGCAGCGCGACTCTCAGCTGCGGCGCCAGCAGCGCTGGCAGCGAGCGGCCTTCCGGCGCCTCCAGGCGCACCGTGTGCAGCCCGGCGGCGTCGGCGTCCTCCCGCATGCGGTCGAGCAGGACGGTCTTCCCGACGCCGCGCAGCCCCACCATCAGCACGCTCTTCGACGGCAGGCCCCGCCGAACCCTTTCCAGCGCCACGCGCACCGATTCGCGCAACTCGTCGCGGCCGGCGAGTTCGGGCGGCGGCGTGCCGGCGCCCGGGGCAAACGGGTTGCCTACCGGATCCATGCGAAAGAATTTATGCGATTCTTAGTTGATTTACAAGAATCTTATAAATCGCCAAACTTTGGCCAAATCACGGCCGATCCGGCCCGCCGAGCGCGGTCCGAATCGCGGCATCCAGCAGTTCTGCAGAGGGCGTCGGCGCGCCGTCAGGCCGCCAGGCGCGCCTGCATGGGCTCGCCCAGCGGCTGGATCTTCTGCTCCTCGGCCGCGGTCAGCACACGGACGCTGGGGAAGTAGCCCTGGTAGACGACGCCGTGCAGCTCGACCTTGTTCTGCACCCGCAGATAGCGGATCAGGTACTCGACGATGTTGTCGGTGATGAGCTGCCCCGGCACCAGCACCGGGATGCCGGGCGGGTAGGGCACCACCTGGTCGGCGCAGATACGGCCGACGAGCATGCGGTTCGGCTGGTCGTTCTCGTCGAGCAGCGGCACCAGTTCGCCGCCGCAGTAGTAGGCGTCGCGCGGCAGGTAGACGAGCTCGGTGAAAGGCGGCAGGTCCGGCGTGCGGTACAGCCGCCTTGGCGCGCGCTTCTCGCGGGCGATGCGCATCAGCGCGTCGTACAGGCGCGAGCACTTCGAGCGCGTGGTGCCGACGGTCAGCAGCAGCGTGATGGTGTTGAAGGTGCTCTTCTCGACCGTGATGTTGAAGCGCGAGAACAGCTCCTGCTGCAGCTCGTCGACCGTCATGCCGCAGGAGGAGATGTCGACCGTGATCTTGGTCGGGTCCAGCCGGATGCCGTCGGCCTTGACCTCGTCGGGCAGCAGGTCGTCCAGTTCCAGCACGCGGAAGGCGCCGGTGGAGTTGATCTGCTCGCGCAGCTCGGCGGCCAGCATCAGCGTGCGCTCGAGCAGCTTGTAGCCCTCCATCACCGCCTGCTTCCGGCTCACGTCGAGGCTGGCGATCATGCTGTACATCGGACTGGTCGATGTATGCATGTTGAAGTTCTCGCGGAACAGGTGTTCCTTGAAGCCGGGGTCGTTCACGTGGATGAACGCCGCCTGCGAGAAGGCCGACAGCGTCTTGTGCGCCGACTGGGTGACGTAGTCGGCGCCGGCTTCGAGCGCGGTCGGCCGCAGGTCGGGATGGAAGCGGGCGTGCGAGGACCACGCCTCGTCGATCAGCACCTTGATGTTGCGCGCGTGGGCGGCGTCGATGATCGGCTTCAGGTCGTATCTGAGGCCGTCGTAGGTGCACGAGGTCAGCACCAGCAGCTGGGCGTCGGGGTGGTCCTCGATCGCCTTCAGGATCGTCGCTTTCGGCACCGGGCCGAACACGCCGTAGGCCTTGTTGACGCTGGAGTCCAGGTACACCGGCTGCGCGCCCGACAGCACCACGCCGTGGTGCACGCTCTTGTGGCAGTTGCGGTCGAGCAGCAGCTTCTCGCCGGGGGCGATCATCGTCTGCAGGATTACCTTGTTGGCGGTCGAGGTGCCGTTGGTGGCGAAGAAGGTCTTGCGCGCGCCGAAGGCCTTGGCCGCCATCTGCTGCGCCTCGGCGATGACGCCGGTGGGCTCCATCAGCGAGTCGAGCGCCTTGACCGACACCGAAAGATCGGCGTCGAAGACGTGCTCGCCCATGAACTCGTGGAACTCGCCGACCCAAGCGCTGCCGCGCAGCGAGTCGCCGCTCGAATGCCCCGGCGTGTGCCAGGCGTCCTTGGCCGCCAGCACGTAACTCTTCAGTGCGTCGTAAAACGGCGTGCGCGCGCGCTCGGCGAGCTGCGCGTTCAGGATCCGGTACATGCCGCGCAGGTCGCGCTCCTCGCGGTAGAAGTAGCCGTCCACGGCCTCGGCGAACAGCGCGTCGACGACCTGGTCCTCCTTTTCCTTCTCGATCAGGATGTACAGGTCCAGTTCCGGCCGCAGCGCGGTGATCTTCTGCACCAGCTTCAGCGCGCTGACCTGCAGGCTGCGCGGCGCCTCCTTGCCGTTGCCGGCGCGCGCGGCGGGCCGGCGGGCGCCCTCCTGCACCGCGTAGAGCTTGTCGTCGACGATGACGATCTGGATGTCGCCGTCGCGCTCGATCAGCGCCAGCCCTTCCTTGGCCGTGAGCGCGCCGATGAAGGTGATGCCGAACGGGTTGTCGAGCGCCCGCGCCGCCGCGTTCAGGCCTTTGAGGAACTCCTTCAGGATCAGCGGCTCGTCGTTGATCAGCAGGACCTTCGAGGTGGGCTGGGTCATGAGCTTCGATCCGCAGGAGTCAACGGGCGCGCCGTAGGCGTAGAGATGGAGACCGGCAAGTTAAGATCCGCGCCGGGCATCGACCGGTATCAACGCGGCCGGGCCTGCGGCGGCTGACGGCAACGCCGCCCCGACAGGTTCCCTGCGCATCTCCTCCCCGGTGGCCCCGCCCCCCAGCAAGCCGCGCGAGTTCTTCATCCACGGCATCACCGCCGCCGGCAAGCCGTTTCGCCCGAGCGACTGGGCCGAGCGGCTGTGCGGCGTGATGTCCGGCTACCGGCCCGGGGCGGCGGCGACGGGCCGCGACGCGCACATCGGCTATTCGCCTTACGTGCGGCCGATGCTGGTCGGTGGCGTGCGCTGCGTCGTCGTCGACGAGCGCCTGAAGGACCTGGAGCCGATGGCGTTCAGTTTCGTGATGAACTTCGCCCGCGACAACGAACTGCCGGTGTACGAGGGCTGCAGCCTGCCGGAGGCGGCGCCGTAGCGGCGCAGACGTGACAAGGCGCGGCCCGCTGTCGCGGAACCGCGCCTTGAAGTGCGCCTGCACTGCGCCCCCGGCGGGCTTGGCGCCAGCGGCGGCGGATCAGGCCATTGCCTTGATCGCGGCCGCAAGGCGGCTCTTGTTGCGGGCGGCGTTGTTCTTGTGCACGACGTTCTTGTCGGCCAGCGAGTCGATCACCTTGGTGGCGGCGCGCAGCGCGGCGGCCGCGGCCTTGGGGTCGCCGGCGGCGACCGCCTTGCGAACCGACCTGACCGCCGAGCGCACGCGCGAGCGCTGGGCCGATTTCAACGCGTTGCGCGCGTTCGATTGCCGTGCCCGCTTGCGGGCCTGTTTGCTGTTTGCCATCGTCCTGACCTGTCCGGAAATCCGTGGGCAAGGCCGGGCCCAAGCTTCGACCGCAAGCGGAAACCTTCCGCCGCGGTCCGATGGCCTTGCGAAGCCATAAACTATAACAAATCAATGACTCCCGGCCAAGCTTGCGCGTGCATCGCCGTCGTGCGGCGAGGCCCGAGCCGACCGACTTGAACCTGCTGCGCGCTGCCGCCACGGTGTCCGGGCTGACGCTTGCCTCGCGCGTCACCGGGCTCGCCCGCGATCTCATCATCTCGCGGGTGTTCGGCGCCAGCGCCGAGACCGACGCCTTCAACGTCGCCTTCAGGCTGCCGAACCTGCTGCGGCGTCTGTTCGCCGAGGGCGCCTTCCAGCAAGCGTTCGTGCCGATCCTGGCCGAAGTCCGCTCGCGCGAAGGCGACGCGCGTACGCGCGAACTGGTCGATCACGTGGCCTCGGCGCTGTTCTGGGTCGTGCTGGTCACCTCGATCGCCGGCGTCTTCGTCGCGCCGGTGCTGGTCTGGCTGGTCGCCTCGGGCCTGGCGCGCGATCCAGCCACCTTCGACCTGGCCGCGCTGATGACGCGCTGGATGTTCCCCTACATCCTGTTCATGTCGCTGGTGGCGCTCTCGGCCGGCGTGCTCAACACCTTCCGCCGCTTCTCGGTGCCGGCGGTCACGCCGGTGCTGCTGAACCTGTCGTTCATCGCCTGCGCGCTGTGGCTGGCGCCGCAACTGTCGCGGCCGATCCTGGCGCTGGCGGTGGCAGTCGTGCTTGGCGGCGTGCTGCAACTGGCCGTGCAGGTGCCGGCGCTCGCCGCCATCGGCATGCTGCCCAGGATCGGCAGCCTGCGTGCGGCGCTGCGCGACCAGGCCGTGCGGCGGATCCTGACGCTGATGCTGCCGGCGCTGTTCGCGGTGTCGGTGGCGCAGCTTTCCATCATCATCAACACCAACATCGCCTCGCACCTGGCCACCGGCAGCGTGACCTGGCTGGCGTTCGCCGACCGGCTGATGGAGTTCCCGACCGCGCTGCTCGGCGTGGCGCTGGGCACGGTGCTGCTGCCGGCGCTGTCGAAGGCCAATGCCGAGTCGCGCCACGACGACTACAGCCGCCTGCTCGACTGGGGGCTGCGGCTCACGCTGCTCGTCGCGGCTCCGGCGGCGCTCGGGCTCGGGCTGCTCGCCGAGGGCGCGATCGCCGTGCTGTTCGAAGGCGGCCGTTTCGGTGCGCACGACGTGGCGCAGACCGCGCGGGCGCTGACCGGCTATGCGCTGGGGCTGCTGGGACTGATTGCGGTGAAGATCCTCGCCCCCGGTTTCTACGCGCGACAGGACATCCGCACGCCGGTGAAGATCGCCGTCGTCGCGCTGCTGGCCACGCAGGCCGCGAACCTCGCGCTGGTGCCCTGGCTGGCGCACGCGGGACTGGCGGCGTCGGTCAGCATCGGCGCGCTCGCCAACGCGGCGATGCTTTACGTCGGCCTGCGCCGCCGCCAGCTGTATCGCCCGTTGCCCGGATGGAGCGGCTTCCTCGGCCGTCTCGCCATCGCGCTCGCCATACTTGCGCTCGCCCTGTGGCTGGGCAACCGGCAGGTCGACTGGGCGGCCTTGCAGGCACAGTGGGCGCTGCGGGCGGCGCTGCTGGCCGGCCTGATCGCCGGCGGTGCGGCGGTCTACGGCGCGGTGCTGTGGCTGCTCGGCTTCCGGCCGCGCAACTTCGTTACCCGCGTGCCATGAATCCGTACGAAACGTTCGCGGCGCTGCTCGCCGACGGCAGTGCGGCGCTGCCGCTGCTGGCGGCCGCGGCGCAGGTGCCCGCCTACGCCGATCCCGCCTGCGATCCGCGGCGCGTCGTCGAGCAGGTCGGCGCGTGGGGCGAGCAGCTCGGCGCACGCGTGGCCGCCGACGCCAGCGGCGCCAACCGGCTGCGGCTGCTGAATCACTTCTTCTTCGCTGAACTTGGCTTTCGCGGCGCGACCGATGACTACGACAGCGTCGAGAACAGCTTCCTGCACCGCGTGGTCGAGCGGCGGCGCGGCATCCCGATCACGCTGTCGCTCGTGTACATCGAACTCGGAAAGGCGGCCGGCCTGCGCCTGCAGGGGGTGTCCTTCCCGATGCATTTCCTGACCAGGCTGCGGACGAACGACGGCAGCGTGTACGTCGACGTCTTCGGCGGCGGCAGGACCCTCTCGGCCGGCGAACTGCGGGCGGCACTGCGCCGAGCCTTGCCCGGAACGCCGGAGGCCGCGCTGGCGCCTTACCTGCGCGCCGCGAGCGATCGCGAGATCCTGGCCCGGCTGCTGCGCAACCTGAAGGCGCTGCACTGGAAGGCGCGGCAGTGGCCGCAGGCCCTGGAGGTGATCAACCGGCTGCTCGTCGTGCTGCCGGAGGCGGCGCAGGAGCGGCGCGACCGCGCCTGGGTCTACGAGCGGCTGGAGTGCCCGCGCGCGGCCGCGGCTGACCTGACAGCCTACCTGTCCTCGTGCGCCTCGCTGCCCGACGCGGCCGAGGTGCGCGAGCGCCGGGCCCGCCTGCAGCAGGCGGCCGGGCGGCTGAACTGACGCGGCCCCGGCACAACGAAAACGCCGCCCGCAGGCGGCGTTCGATCGATGCCGGAGCCCGTCAGGCGTGGGCGAGCATCGTCTCGGCGTCGCTCACCTCGAACTTGCCCGCCGCCTCGACGTTCAGCTTCTTCACCACGCCGTCGTCGACCAGCATGGCGAAGCGCTGGCAGCGCACGCCCATGCCCCTGGCCGTCAGGTCGAGTTCGAGGCCGAGCTTCTTCGTGTACTCGGCCGAGCCGTCGGCCATCATGCGCACCTTGCCGGTGGCGCCCTGGTCGCGGCCCCAGGCGCCCATCACGAAGGCATCGTTGACCGACAGGCACCAGATCTCGTCGATGCGCCTTGCCTTCAGCGCGTCGTAGTGGCGGAGGTAGCCGGGCACGTGCTTGGCCGAACAGGTCGGCGTGTACGCCCCGGGCAGGCCGAACACGATGATCCGCTTGCCCTTGACCAGATCGCCCACGTTGAACGTGTTCGGGCCGAGCGAGCAGCCGGCCGTTTCCACTTCGATGAATTCCTGCAGCTGCCCCTCGGGCAGCCGATCACCTACCTTGATCGTCATCGTCTGGTCTCCTGGCGAAAATCGCGCTGCGAGTCTAGCGGCTTGCCGCGCCTCAGTCGCCCAGCGCCACCCCTTCGCGTCGAGGGTCGGCGCCGCCGGCCCAGCCGGGTTTCCCATCGGCAAGCCGCACGCGGACGATGCCCTGCAGCCCGCTGGTCATCGGGATTTCCCGGACCTCGTGGCCGCGCGCCTTCAGGCCATCGATCAGCGCGGCGTCGACGCGGCCCTGCTCGACTTCGGTTGGGCCATTGCGGCTGCCGAAGTTGGGCATCGAGATCGCCTGCTGGAGGTCGAGGTCCCAGTCGAGCAGCCCGACCATCGTGCGCGCCACGTAGCCGATGATCTGCGAACCGCCGGGCGAGCCGAGCGATACAAGCAACTCGCCGCTGGCGCGGTCGAAAACCAGCGTCGGCGCCATCGACGAGCGCGGGCGCTTGCCCGGCTGCACGCGGTTGGCGACCAGCCGGCCGGCTTCGCTCGGCGCGAAGGAGAAGTCGGTCAGCTGGTTGTTGAGCAGGAAACCGCGCACCATCAGCCGCGCGCCGAAGGCGTCTTCGATCGAGGTGGTCATCGCCACGGCGTTGCCGAAGCCGTCGATCGCCGACAGGTGCGAGGTCGCCTCGCGGCGGTCCTCGTGCGCTGCCCAGGCCATCCGGTAGCCCGCCGGCAGGCCGGGCTCCGCGCGCCCCATGCTCCGGTCTCCGATCAAGGCGGCGCGATCGGCGAGGTAGCGCGGACCGGTCAGCGCCATCCAGTCGACCGTAACGAAATCCGGGTCGGCGACGTAGAGGTTGCGATCGGCGAACGCCAGCCGGCCGGCCTCGCTGAACAGGTGCACCGCATCGGCCTGCGGCTGCAGCCCGGCGCCCGTGACCACCGGCGGCACGACGGCGATGTTCCGATGCGCGAGGATGCCGAACATCTGCGCCACCGCGAGGCCGCCGGAGGAAGGCGGCGGCATGCCGCAGATCCGCCAGCGTTTGTACTCGGTGCAGATCGGCGTCCGTTCCCTGGCCTCGTAGGCGGCGAGATCGGTCTCGGTGAGCAGGCCGCGGTTCGGATGCGAACGCACCGCCCGCACGATGTCGGCGCCGATCTCTCCCCGATAGAACGCGTCGGCGCCGCCGGCGGCGATCGCGCGCAGCGTTGCCGCGAGTTCCGGGTTGCGCAGCAAAGTGCCGATCGGCTTGGGCGCGCCGTTGCCGGCAAAGAAGTACTCGCGCGAGGCCGCATCGCGGGCCAGGTGCTTGTCCTCCGCAAGCAGCGTGTGCAGCCGCGGCGAGAGCGCGAAGCCGCCTTCGGCCAGGCGGATCGCCGGTTCGAACAGCCGCGCCCACGGCAGCCTGCCGTGCTGGCGGTGCGCGGCCTCCAGCATGCGCAGCACGCCCGGCGCGCCGACCGAGCGGCCCCCGACCACGGCGTCGTAGAACGCCATCGGCTTGCCGCTGTCGACGAAGAGGTTCTCGTCGGCCGCCGCCGGCGCCGTTTCGCGCCCGTCGAAGGCCTGCACCTTGCGGCCGTCGAAGTGCAGCACGAAGGCGCCGCCGCCGATGCCGGAGCTCTGCGGCTCGACCAGCGTCAGCACCATCTGCATGGCGATCGCCGCGTCGATCGCCGAGCCGCCGGCGCGCAGGATCTCGCGCCCGGCCTCGGCGGCGTGCGGGTTCGCCGCCGCCGCCATGTGGCGCGTCGCCGTCGCGGCCTGAACTCCGGCGCGGAAGCCGGAGGCGGCCTCCGGCTGCGCAGGGCGTTCCGGCGGCGCCGCGCAGGCCGCCAGAAGGAGAATCGCAATGAACGCGACGAGACGCGAGGTCGAGGTGCGGATCATGGGACTACGCGCATGCGCGGTCGAGGCAAAGTGAGCAGGGTGCGGCCCTCGTGTGTCTTTGCCGCAGCAGCGGAAACCCGGCGTCTTCGCGCGAACGCAGGTCGATCCACGCTTTCGCGCGAATGACGCGTCCGTCTCCGATCGCCGCGAGGCTGCGCCTCTTGCTCTCGGACGGATGCGTCACTTCGGCTGCAGGCGGATGGCGCCGTCGAGGCGGATGACTTCGCCGTTGAGCATCACGTTGCCGAGGATCGCGGCGACCAGGTTGGCGTACTCGGCCGGCCTGCCCAGGCGCGACGGGAACGGCACCTGCTTGCCGAGCGAATCCTGCACTTCCTTCGGCATGCCGAGCAGCATCGGCGTCTCGAACAGGCCCGGCGCGATGGTGACGCAGCGGATGCCGTTTCGCGAGAGATCGCGGGCGATCGGCAGCGTCATGCCGGCCACGCCGCCCTTCGACGCCGAATACGCCGCCTGGCCGATCTGGCCGTCGAAGGCGGCCACCGAGGCGGTGTTCACCAGCACGCCGCGCTCGCCTTCGGCGGTCGGCTCCAGCTTGCACATCGCCGTGGCCGCCAGCCGGATCATGTTGAAGGTGCCGATCAGGTTGATGCCGATCACCCGCGCGAAGCTCGCCAGCGCGTGCGGCCCTTCCTTGCCGACCGTCTTCTCGCCGATGGCGATGCCGGCGCAGTTGACCAGCCCGCGCAGCGCGCCCATCCCCGCGGCTGCGGCGACAACGGCCTGGCCGTCGGCCTCGGAGGTGACGTCGCACTTCATGAAGCGGACGTTGCCGCCGAGTTCACGCGCCAGCGCCTCGCCCTTGTCGGCCTGCACGTCGGCGACGACGACCCGGCCGCCGGCGCGCGCCAGCATCGTCGAGGTCGCCCCGCCGAGGCCCGAGGCGCCGCCGGTGACGATGAACACGTTGTCCCTGATTTCCATGGCCACCCCCTTGTTCGCTAGAGTGGCGGCGATTCTAAGAGAGCGGGCACATCGTCCCGGCAAGGAGAAGACATGGGCACCCACGGCCGCGAACTGCTGGCGGCGCTGCGCACCTTCGAGAAAGGCAAGATCGTCACCGCGCGCGAGGCGGTGCAGCTGATCCAGGACGGCGACACGCTCGCCACCAGCGGCTTCGTCGGCATCGGTTTTGCCGAGAACATCGCGGTGGCGATCGAGGAACGCTTCCTCGAATCGAGCGCCAAGGACCCCGACGGCATCGGCCGGCCGCAGAACCTGACGCTGGTGTACGCCGCCGGCCAGGGCGACGGCAAGGACCGGGGCCTGAACCACCTCGGCCACGAGGGGCTGATCAGGCGCGTGATCGGCGGCCACTGGGGGCTGGTGCCGCGCGTGCAGGCACTGGCCGTGGCCAACCGCATCGAGGCCTACAACCTGCCGCAGGGCGTGATCACGCACCTGTATCGCGACACCGCCGCCGGCAAGCCGGGGCACGTTACGAAGATCGGGCTCGGCACCTTCGTCGACCCGCGGCTGGGCGGCGGGAAACTGAACGCGCGCACCACCGAGGATCTCGTGCGGCTGATCGAACTCGACGGCGAGGAGTACCTGTTCTACAGGGCGCCGCGGATCGACGTCGGCATCATCCGCGGCACCACCGCCGACGTGGACGGCAACGTCACGATGGAGAAGGAGGCGCTGACGCTCGAGGGGCTGGCCATCGCGATGGCGGCGCGCAACTCGGGCGGCATCGTCATCGTGCAGGTCGAACGGATCGCCGAGCGCGGGTCGCTCAGCCCGCGCCATGTGAAGATCCCCGGCGTGCTGGTGGACTGCGTGGTGGTGGCCGAGAAGCCCGAGTACCACTGGCAGACCTTCGTCGAACCGTACAGCGCGGCGTTTTCCGGCGAGATCCGCGTGCCGGCGAGCCACGTGCAGCCGATGCCGATGAGCGAGCGCAAGATCATCGCCCGCCGCGCCGCGCTCGAGCTGCGCGCCAACAGCGTGGTCAACCTCGGCATCGGCATGCCCGACGGCGTGTCGCTGGTGGCCGCCGAGGAGAAGGTGATCGACCTGATGACGCTGACCGCCGAGCCGGGCGTGGTCGGCGGCATCCCGGCGGCGGGGCTGAACTTCGGCGCCGCGGTCAATACACAGGCGATCATCGACCAGCCGTACCAGTTCGACTTCTACGACGGCGGCGGGCTGGACATGGCCTTCCTGGGACTCGCGCAGGCCGACCGCGAGGGGAACCTGAACGTCAGCAAGTTCGGCCCGCGGCTGGCCGGCGCCGGCGGCTTCATCAACATCTCGCAGTCGGCCAAGAGCGTGATCTTCGTCGGCACCTTCACCGCCGGCGACCTGCGCGTGGCGGTCGAGGACGGCAAGCTGGTGCTGCACAACGACATCGGGCCGCGCAAGTTCGTGCGCGAGGTCGAGCACCGCACCTTCTCCGGCGCCTACGCGCTGTCGCGCGGGCAAAAGGTGCTGTACGTCACCGAGCGCTGCGTGTTCCGGCTGACGCCCGAGGGCATGGAGCTCACCGAAGTCGCGCCCGGCATCGACATCGAACGCGACATCCTGGCGAAGATGGACTTCGAGCCGGTGATCCGCGGCACGCCGCAGCCGATGGAAGCGGCGATCTTCGGCGACGGCCCGATGGGCCTGCGCGAGCGGATGCTCGAGGTGCCGCTGGCCTCGCGCTTTGCCTACGACGACCAGCAGAACATCCTGTTCATCAACTTCGAGCGGCTGCGCGTGCGCAGCCAGGCCGACGTCGACGCCATCGAGCGCGAGGTCGACGCGCACCTGAAACCGATCGGCCACCGCGTCTACGCCATCGTCAACTACGACCACTTCGAGCTCGCGCCCGAAGTGGAGGACGCCTACGCGGCGATGGTCAGGGGGCTGGTCGAGCGCTACTACGACGGTGTGTCGCGCTACACCACCTCGGGCTTCCTGCGCGCCAAGCTGGGCGCGGCGCTGAACAAGCGCGGCGTGGCGCCGCACGTGTACGAGTCGCCGCAGCAGGCGCTGGCGCACGTGCGGGATGCGTGAGCGCGGGCCGGCCGCGCTGGCCCCTGTTGGAGCGCCACGTCGGGCGGGAGCGCCGGGCGGCATCGGGCGGCAAAGAGGCGCCCTGGCGTTGGGCCGTGTGTACCGGTTGCTGGACCCGGCCCGGTGGTGCTGCTGCTGACCGCCGCGCACCCCGGCCGCGGCGAGTTCATGGTCGCCGGGCGGATGATCAGGCTGCCGTCGCAGATGAAGCAGGGCGAGAGGCAACGAGCGCGCGCGGCATTCTCTGCGGCACCTGGCCGACCGGGCCGGAGGGCGTCGGGCTGAAAGTCGTCGGGGCCGGAGCGCTCACCGCAGCCGGCCGGGCCATCGCATCGAGCGGACTGCGCACGCCCATGCCGCCGACCTTGAGCACGTGCGTGTAGATCATCGTCGTGCTGACGTCGGCATGGCCGAGCAGTTCCTGCACGGTGCGTATGTCGTAGCCCGCCTGCAGCAGGTGGGTGGCGAAGGCGTGCCGCAGGGTATGCGGCGTGGCTGGTTTGTGCACCCGGGCAGCCAGCACCGCGCGCTTGAAGGCGCGCTGGAACGACTGATCGAACAGGTGATGCCGCCGGCGTACGCCGGAGCGCGGGTCCACACACAGCGTGGCCTGCGGGAACACCCAATGCCAGACCCAGGACTGCGGCGCGCGCGGGTACTTGCGCTCCAGCGCATGCGGCAGTTCGACGCCGGCCACCTCCTGCGCCCGATCGCGCTGCCACAGCGAATGAGAGTACGCAAGCTGCGCGCGCAGATCGGCGACGAGCGACTGCGGCAGCATCAGCGCGCGATCCTTGCCGCCCTTGCCTTCTCTCACCACGAGCGTGAGCCGGTCGAAGTCGACGTCCTTCACGCGCAGCCGCAGCGCCTCGCTGATCCGCATGCCGGTGCCGTACAGCATCCGCGCCAGCAGGCCGTATTCACCCTGCATCCGCGACAGAACGGCATTGACTTCCTCCACCGACAAGACGACAGGCAAGCGCTGCGGCCGCCTGGGCCGCTGCAGAGTGTCCAGCCAGGGCAGTTCGACCTTCAGCACGGCGCGGTAGAGAAAGAGCAGGGCCGACAGCGCCTGGTTGTGCGTCGAAGCGGCGACGCGGCGACGATCGGCGAGCATCGTCAAATACGCCTCGACTTCCGCCGCTCCCAGTTCGCGCGGATGCCGGCGGCCATGGAAGCGGACGAAATCGCGCACCCAGTAGACGTAGGTGTCTTCGGTTCGTAAGCTCATGTGCCGGGCGCGGATCTCGCGCCGGAGCACGGCGAGCAGCGTCGGCGGCGGGGTGGCAGCGGTGTCCATGGATCAACGGCGGCCGCGTACTGTATATCCGTACAGTACACTTCCAAGTGCCCAGGAGGAATGGCTTTTTCATGCGATGGCTGGCCGGGATGGGGCGCACGGTGCAGCCTGGATCAACGGACAGGCGCGCCCCATATCACGTTGGGCATCTAAAACGAACAAGCAAATGAAAGGAGAATTACGATGGCCTCATTGTACGAACGCCTCGGCGGCACCGAGGGAATATCGCAAATCGCCAGCGATGTTGTTGATCTTCATCTGAAGAACCCTCGCATCTCCACCAGGTTCGCGGGGGGCGATATTCCATCGCTGAAAAAGGCCGCAGCGGCCTTCTTTATCACGGGCACTGGGGGTCCAAGCATTTACCGGGGCAAGGACATGCTGTCGGCACACAAGGGTATGAACATAGATCATGCCGAGTTCATGGCGGTC
>Ga0114939_10000889_pt1 | contig 24339 bp, 23 predicted proteins | sample AshMeaCrysSpring_FD_87196 | JGI IMG/M metagenome (GOLD analysis project Ga0114939, IMG submission 87196) | Groundwater microbial communities from Big Spring, Nevada to study Microbial Dark Matter (Phase II) - Ash Meadows Crystal Spring | ecosystem: Environmental > Aquatic > Deep subsurface >...
CCGGGAGGCTTGTAGAAAACCTGGCTGGCAGGTTTAACAGGGAGGATATGGTATAAAAACGAGGCTTGGGCTTCGTTATTTTACGAGGATCGAAGAATTTTTACGGTATTTTTGCGGTCCGTTCACTCAGTCGTTGATATCCAACACTTCACAACGAATATCTATATGGAATTTCTTTCAGCTTTAGGCATCGACTCATTCAACCAGGGGATTTCCACGGGCAGGCACTGGATCGGTAGCACCCGGGAAGCCATTCCCTCCCACTCTCCCGTTGACGGCGCTTTGATTGCCTCGGTTTTTCAGGCGGATCAGGATGGTTATGAAGCAGTTGTGCAAAAGTCCCTGGAGGCATTTAAGGATTGGCAGCGCTGGCCGGCCCCCAAAAGAGGGGAAATTGTCCGGCAGATAGGCGATAAACTGCGCACTGTCAAGGAACCATTGGGGCAACTCGTTTCTTATGAAATGGGGAAAAGCCTGCAGGAAGGTCTGGGAGAAGTGCAGGAAATGATTGATATATGCGACTTTGCCGTTGGTTTATCACGACAGCTATACGGCCTCACCATGCACAGCGAAAGACCTGGTCACCGGATGTATGAACAGTGGCACTCGCTGGGTCCCGTAGGCATCATTTCCGCATTTAACTTTCCCGTTGCAGTATGGAGCTGGAACGCAATGATTGCATGGGTCTGCGGAGACGTATGCATCTGGAAGCCCTCAGAAAAAGTTCCCCTCTGCGCCGTTGCCTGCCAACATATTGTGAATGAAGTGTTTGCAAAGAACAATGTCCCGGACGGAGTCAGCAACCTGGTGGTGGGTGGAAGAGATCTCGGGGAGTGGATATCAAGGGATATGCGGATTCCCCTGGTTTCCGCAACCGGCTCCACACGCATGGGAAAGGCCGTGGGCGCCGCAGTGGCAGAGCGACTGGGAAGATCTTTACTGGAACTGGGCGGGAACAATGCCATTATTATATCGCAACATGCTGATTTGGACATCGCCCTGACCGGCGCCGTATTTGGAGCAGTTGGAACAGCAGGACAGCGGTGCACCACCACAAGACGGCTGATCATCCACGAATCCATTTATGATAAGGTACTGCAGAAACTGGTTCATGCCTATGGACAGTTGCACATTGGGAACCCCCTGGATCCAACCAATCATGTGGGACCGCTGATTGATCAGGATGCAGTCCGGCAATACCTCCATGCAACCGAAGCCTGTGTCCGGGAAGGCGGCCGCTTTGTCATTGAGCCGGGGGTACTTACCGGCCCTGGTTATGAAAGCGGTTGCTATGTGCAGCCATGCATCGCCGAAGCACAACCGGGTTTCAAAATCGTACAGCATGAAACCTTCGCGCCGATTCTCTACCTGTTAAAGTACAAAGACTTAGACGAAGCGATCCGGATCCAGAACGAAGTGCCACAGGGCCTTTCTTCCGCCATTATGACCCTGAATCTCAGGGAAGCAGAAGCATTCCTTTCAGCTGCTGGCAGTGACTGTGGCATCGCCAATGTCAATATTGGCACCAGTGGAGCTGAGATTGGCGGTGCTTTTGGAGGAGAGAAAGAGACTGGTGGCGGACGGGAGAGCGGAAGTGATTCCTGGAAAGCATACATGAGGAGGCAAACCAACACCATCAATTATTCGAGCAAACTGCCACTGGCCCAGGGCATTAAATTCGATCTATAAAAAAATGCAAAAAGCGGCCGCTGGCTGTGAATACCGGATTCTTAGCAGTAAATTGCCGATTAAACTTATCCTGAACATGTTTCTGAAACCCTTTCGTATTTCCCTGCTGGCAGTTACCCTGTTGACGATTGCACATGGCGCGCTTGCCCAAACCGCTGTAAAAGAATCTTCCAAAGGCTGGCATATGATGGACCCCCAAAAAGACGGGGTCTATGGGATTGGCGTTGAAAAGCTTTATGAAACCATACTGAAAGACAAAAAGCCAAAACAGATGGTGGTGGTTGCCGTGATTGACTCCGGTATCGATACCACCCATGAGGACCTGAAACCCGTGCTTTGGAAGAACCCGGGGGAATTGCCCGGAAATGGAATGGATGACGATAAAAATGGGTACGTGGACGATGTCTATGGCTGGAATTTTCTGGGAAATAAGGATGGTCGAAACGTAACCAAAGACAGCTACGAAGCCGCACGGGTCTATTATAAATTCAAGCCGAAGTATGGTAAAGACGGCCTGGATGAGAATGCGCTTTCCACTGACGAGAAAGAGGAACTGCGTCTTTTCCTGAAAGCCAAAGGTCAGATCGAGAGCCAGGCCAAGGAAGCCGGAATGTATGTCATCTTCCTGAAAAATATCGTGGAGAAACTTCCGTCGGCCGATAGCATTCTCAAGTCAGCGCTGGGCCGTGAGACTTATACCGGGGATGAGCTCCTGGCTTTTAAAGCGCAGAACCCGGATCAGACAAAGGCAAAAAGTACCCTGATGGGCTTGTTTCAGCAGACTCAGCAGATGGAGAATTCCAATAAAGTGCTGATCGAAGGGATCACCGAATTCTATAACGGAGAGAAATCCAAAATTGAAGCAGCGGAAAAGGAGCCGTTCAACTACCGCGGCTCTGTGGTGGGCGATAAGTATGATGATCCAACAGACCGTTTTTACGGAAACAGTGACGTGATGGCTACTACCTCCATGCATGGCACCCATGTGGCAGGTATCATCGCCGCATCGCGGACCAATGACAAGGGAATTAAAGGGGTTGCGAACAGTGTGCGTATCATGATGCTCAGGGCGGTGCCCGATGGGGATGAACATGATAAGGACATTGCCAATGCCATCCGATATGCTGTCGATAATGGCGCGTTGGTCATCAATATGAGCTTCGGTAAGAGTTTCTCGCCGGAGAAAAAATGGGTGGATGAAGCCGTCAGGTACGCGGAAAGCAAGGGCGTACTCCTGGTGCATGCGGCTGGCAATGATGGAAAAAACATCGATGAGAACGATAACTTTCCCAATGCCCGTTATGATAATAATGCAGCAACAAAGGCTTCCAACTGGATTACGGTAGGTGCCAGCGGACCAACAACCAAGGACCTCGTGGCTTCTTTTTCGAATTATGGGAAAGATGTAGACGTGTTTTCTCCTGGCGTGGAAATCTATTCCACTCTGCCCGGCGGAAACGAATACGGCAATCAGCAGGGAACCAGCATGGCGAGTCCGGTCACGGCGGGTATTGCGGCACTGATCCTCTCCTACTATCCTGAATTGTCCGCCAGGCAGGTTAAATATGTGATTGAAAAATCCACTACACCAGTGCCATCAATTATGGTGACAAAGCCCGGAACCGAAGAAGAAGTGAAACTGGAAGAAATTTCGAAAACCGGGGGCATCGTGAACGCTTACGAAGCGGTTAAGCTTGCCGGCACCCTGAAAGGTGAACGCGTTCAGCCCAAACCACTGCCTAAGTCCACACTTAAAAAATCCGGCAAGGGTTAATTTCCTTTACTTAATTTTAGTGCCCCGGAAACTCCGGGGTTTTTTTTATTCCAAACCTCAGCATATGGCCAGACCACAGGCAAACGATTATCCCGCTTTTTACGAGACCTACATCTCACTCGTTCCTGAACCAAACTTACTGCAGGCGCTTCAGGCTTCCGTGCATGAAATGAGACAGGACCTTTCCATGATTGGCCTGGAAAAGTCAGACTATGCGTATGCTCCCGGTAAATGGACGGTCAAACAACTGCTCCAGCATGCCATCGACACGGAGCGAATTTTTGGGTACCGCGCTTTATGCATTGCGCGCGGAGAAAAGCAGAGCCTGCCCGGATTTGACGAGAATGCTTATGCGGAACTGGCTGATGTTTCCAGGAGGCATATCAAGGATATCAAAGAGGAATTTCTGATGATCCGCCATTCCAGCATACATCTTTTCAATGGGATGGATGACCTGACCCTTGGCAGGTCCGGGATTTCCAACGGTAAGCCGATCTCAGTGCTAAGCATCGGGTATGCCATTGTTGGTCATTGGAGGCATCACGCGCAGATACTGCAAACCCGATATGGCACAGGAGATTAATCAACTCCACGGGAGAAAATAAAGAAAGCCTCAACCTATTCCGCCAAATATAAAGCCGGTCCATGAGGACCGGCTTTATATCTGGTTAAAAGGATTATTTGATCGTCAATGCGCCTGATTTCTGCACAATCATGTCGTTGATGATATTAACCGTTTCGCCCAGATAGATGTCTTTGCTCAGGTTTTTGGACCATTGCTGCCGGCGCTCCAGTTTATCGTTGTCCACAGAAAGCCTTTTCTCATCCAGCGGCAGGAGACTCACTTCAAGAGCCTGCTGGTTCTTGTTCAGTTCCTCAATTTTCTTCATTGATTCCCTGATTTTTTGCTGTTGTTGCCGGTATTTGGTGATGTTGAGGGAATATTCCCGGTCGTTCTCTTTCTCAAGGAGTGCCAGGCTCTCCTGGATGGCATTGAATGAAGGATTTGACTTTACCCTCAGCACACTTTGCTGACCGACTGCGGGAATATTGAACGGATCATTCCATGGGGTAAAGAAAGCTTTTTGGATCTCATCCCATGGCAAGGCATCCGGGTTATCCTTTTCCCTGTATTTTAGATACTCATACTGGTCAGGAATGATCACGTTGGGTGTAACTCCTTTAAGTTGAGTGGAACCGCCGTTGATGCGATAAAATTTCTGCAGTGTCAGTTTGATGGTTCCAAGTTCAGTAGCTGCACCTGCATTGATGGACGTTTCGCGATCAAGTCCGATGTTCCTCTGTACAGTTCCTTTGCCGTAGGTGGAAGTGCTTCCCACCACAATACCCCGGTTGTAGTCCTGCATTGCTGCTGCAAATATCTCGCTGGCTGAAGCGGAAAACTCGTTTACCATCACCGCCAGCGGGCCATCATACAACACGGATCGGTCTCTATCCCGCAGAATATTGGGGTTTCCTTCCCGGTCTTTGACCTGGACGATGGGACCCTCTGCAATGAAGAATCCGGCAATCTGGACAACGTCATATAAAGAACCCCCACCGTTATTCCTGAGATCCATGATGATGCCATCAACATTCTGTTCTTTGAGTTTGATAATCTCTTTCTGCACGTCCTGTGCACTGCGGGCTCCATTGGGATTTTCCCAGTCGGCATAAAACTCCGGCAGTAAAATATACCCGATTTTCTTGGTTCCCTGGTTAATCACAACGCTTCGGGCGTAAGTTTCATCCAGCACGATGCGGTCCCGCATCATATTGACTACGATCACAGAACCGTCTGCTTTTTTAATATGGACACTGACGGCCGTGCCTTTTTTACCTCGAATGAGTTTGACGGCATCTTCCACTTCAAATCCTGTCAGGTCCACGGGTTCTTCCGCACCCTGGCCAACTTTAATGACCTGATCTCCAACCTGTATCTGGCCGGACTTCCAGGCTGGACTTCCGGTGACCAATGTGGCGATTTTGATGGCGCCATCGTCTTGTCTGAGAGAGGCCCCTATACCATAGAAGTTCCCACTCATCTGCTCATCAAATGCACGTTTTTCGAGGGGAGGGAAGAAGTTGGTATGGGGGTCCATCGAGCCGGTTATGGTATTCACCAGCAAATTGAACCGGTCTTCTTCCTTGAACTTCATTTCGAGGCGATTGAAGTTACGTTCCATAATGGTCTGGACACGGGTTCTCGCGTCTTTTTCAAGTTCAGCATCTGTCCTGGGTTTTACGGAATCAGGTTTTTTTTGCTGGTCCCGCTGGTCCAACATGTCAACATACCGGTCCAGGGTCATGTATTTCAGTCGCTTTCTCCAGGCATCTTTCCTGGCCGCTTCGTTGGCGGGGTAGTCCAGCTTCTCACCGTCAACCACAACAGATTCCTCCACGGAAAAATTGAAAGGCTGTGATAGGACATCCTTGTAAAACAAGGATGCTTCCTTGATGCGTTTCTGATAAATTTGGTCAGCCGCGTGGAAGAACTGTAAGGGAGCACCATGCAATTCGTCATCTATGCGGGTTTCGTATTTTTTTAATTCCCGGATATCCGATTGGAGGAAAACATTCTTATCCGGATCCAGGGATGCCATGTATTTCCGGAAAATATCACGGGAGAAAGCATCGTCAATTTTTTTCGGACTGAAATGCGCATTCTCGAGGATCTCCGTTACTTCCTGAAAAATTTTTTGGTATTTATCGGTTGGCGGAAGATGTCCATTGGTGCTGAAACCAATCAGCAGGCCGGCAAACAAGAGGAACAACAGGACGGGAACTGATTTCTTTCCAAGATTCATATCCACGGGTTTAAACGAGATGATCAAAAATAACGGAAATTCAGCAGCATTGTTGTTAAACGGAAACCGGCCTTAGCGAAGGTTTTGTTAAGAGGGACAGGCGGTTGCGACCAAAAAAAAACTCCCGGTAAAACCGGGAGTTGGGAGAATGATGGGGCTCGAACCCACGACCCTCAGAACCACAATCTGATGCTCTAACCAGCTGAGCTACACTCTCCATCTGCCTCACGCGAGGGCATCAAAATTACGAAAACGCCAACGGAAAAAAAAACCAGTTTTTTGGGTACCACGAAATGACGTACTTGCAAACAAATGCCTGGCATGTCCTGGAGCCTGATCCTGATTCCGCTTATCTCCGCTTTTATCGGTTATTTCACCAACTGGATTGCAATAAAAATGCTTTTTCATCCCAGAAACCCGGTCCGGGTTCTGGGCTTAACCATTCAGGGCATATTTCCCAAGCGCCAGCGGCAGTTTGCCGAGAAACTGGGGAGGCTTGTCAGCGAGGAATTGCTATCCTTTGGAGATATTGAAGCGAAAATTACCAGCGCCGAAAACCTGAAAAAAATCATGCCGCTTGTGGAAGCTCATGTGGACGATTTTCTGCGGCACAAGTTAAGCGAAGTGTTCCCGGTCCTTTCGATGTTTATCGGGGACAAGACCATTCACCAGATGAAAGGGTTTTTCATGGCGGAACTGGAAGCCCTCTTCCCCACCCTGATGAAAAGATATATGAAAAACCTTCAGGCTGAACTGGACCTGGAGAAAATCGTTACCGAGAAAGTTGCCGGGTTTTCAAGCGATAAACTGGAAGAAATCCTGAAATCGATCATGGCAAAAGAATTCAGGTTCGTAGAAATCCTTGGAGGCGTGCTGGGATTTCTGATTGGCCTGCTGCAGGTGGCGATTACCTATTTCGTCCGCTAGAACCCCTTTCCGGAATCTCTAAGCTTCCCGGGCTTGATGTCTGACCATCGAATGGCCCTTTCCCATCGATCCTTATAGCCAGCACTAACCACATATCCCGAATTTTAACCATTTCCTCAATTTTTTTTGCAATTCCTAAACAGAATTGCCTTTCGGACTGTTTATTAACCGACCATCATTAATTAAACAAATTGGGCGAAGGTTTTGGTTATCAATTCGCATCTAATTTCAAATTTTCCCTGATGAGAAAGGTTTTTACCCTGATTTTCAGTCTTTTGTGTCTAACTACGATGGCTCAGTTTCCCACAGGGGGTGGACGTCCTGGACAGGGGGCTCAAAATATGAATATGGGTCGGTTTTATGGGCGGATTGTTGACAAAACTACGAACAAGGGCGTGGATGCCGCTTCTGTTCAGCTGGTTCAGAACCGGTTCGATACGGTGACAAAGAAAAGGAAGGATGTGGTTGTTTCGGGGCAGTTGACCGGTAGGAATGGGGATTTCAACCTGGAAGGCTTGCCAATATCAGGTCAGTTCAAATTAAAGATTTCAGCGATAGGTTATAAGCCTTATGAACAATCTGTCAAGTTCGAGCTTTCCATGAACGGAGGGGACTTCAGCCAGATGATGAATAAGGTGGATAAGGACTTGGGAGACCTTAAGATCGAGGTAGACTCGAAACAACTGGAAGAGGTTAAAATTGTGGGCAGTAAGCCGTTTATGCAGATGGGCGTGGACCGGAAGATATTTAACGTGGAGAAAAGCCTTGTCTCCACTGGTCAGACTGCTACGGAATTGATGCGGAATATTCCCGGTGTTGACGTGGATATAGACGGAAACGTTTCTCTCAGGAACGCATCCCCTACCATTTTTGTGGATGGCAGACCCACCACCCTTACGTTGGATCAGATACCTGCGGACGCCATTCAAAGTGTGGAGTTGATTACCAATCCATCCGCCAAATTTGACGCCTCGGGTGGAATGGCGGGTATATTGAATATCATCCTGAAGAAGAACAGGCGGGCCGGGTACAATGGAAATCTCCGCGCGGGCATTGATTCACGTGCCATGGTCAACCTGGGCGGGGATATCAATGTGAAGCAGGACAAGGTGAATCTCTTTGCATCGGCCATGTTCAACCAGCGAAAGTCGATTGGTGTAGGCGAGTCATTCCGCCAGGAGCTTTACACAACACCGAATATCCTTTTTAACCAGCTGAACGAAAATGAAAGCACGGGCTTTTTCGGATTTGGAAGGCTGGGTATGGACTATTTCATCAACAACCGGAATACCATTACGATCTCCAGCAATTTTGTCCGGGGAAAGTTCGATAACTGGGACCAGTTAAATATCAAGACCGACTCCATTTATAGTTCCGCGATTAAATCGGATATGTCTCAGCGTATTGTAGAGGGTAACCGGAATTTCCAGAATATCGGCCCAGCTATTGGATACAAAAAGTTGTTTAAGAAGTCCGGCATGGAACTGACGTCTGACCTGAATATGAATTTCAGCAAAAACTGGGCTGTCAGTGATTTCAATACGCAGTACTACGATAACAATGAAAACCCCAAAGGATTTCCGATCAAGCAGAAGCAGGAAGGATCAGGGAACAGTCGCTTTACCACTTTCCAACTTGATTATGTAAACCCGCTTTGGGGAGAAAAGGCCAAAATTGAAGCGGGGATCAGGGCGGCGTTCAGGTATGTACAGAATGAGAACCTGAACTACATCCAAGACCCTTTCAGCGGAGATTTGATTCCCATAGTAGCCATCAATGCCAATTTTGAATATAATGAGCGGGTGCTCGCGGCGTATAGCACTTATTCGAGCAAATTGGGTAAGAATTTTTCTTATCAGTTAGGGTTAAGGGTAGAAAACTCCCGTTATGACGGAACCCTGTTAACCAACGATTCAAGTTTTACCAATTCGTTTCCACTGAGTTTTTTTCCCAGTGTGTTTGTGACGCAAAAGCTGAGCGATGATCAGGATTTGCAGTTCAACTATAGCCGTCGCATCAACCGCCCCAATTTCTTTCAATTGCTTCCTTTCGTAGACTATACGGACTCTCTGAACATTCAGCGTGGTAATCCAAACCTGGTTCCTGAGTTCACCAATTCATTTGAATTGAACTACCAGAAAAATTTTAAGAAGGGACATAGCTTGCTGGCATCGGTTTATTATAAGCATACGGATGATTTGATCACCCGTTACCAGGTTCTGGAGCCCAGTGCTGTCCCGGGCCGCGATGTGATCATCAATACCTATATCAATGCGAATAGCAGTCGCGCATACGGCTTTGAACTCACATCCAAGAACCCCATCAAGAGTTGGGTGGAAGTGACCACCAACCTGAATGTGTATAATTCAGCCATCAATAGCGAGAATCTAAAGGAGGATCTGAATAATGAGATCTGGAGTTTCTTCGGTAAGATGAATATGAACTTCAAGTTGCCAAAGAATTTTTCCATTCAGCTTAGTGGAGATTACCGGAGCAGGACCATTCTGCCCCAGGGCGGTGGTGGAGGTGGTGGACGCGGTATGGGTGGTGGTGGTTTTGGCGGCGGTGGAGGCGGCTTTGGAGGCTTTGTGCAGACTACTGCTCAGGGATATGTCAACCCCAACTACGGAGTGGACATCGCTATTCGCAAAGAATTTATGAAGGAAAGAAGAGGCTCGCTGACCTTAAGCATGAACGACCTTTTCCGTACAAGGGTATACAGTACTTACTCGGAGTCAGAATTCTTTACACAGGAGTTCAGTCGCCGGCGCGACTGGAGGGTGTTGCGATTGAACTTTAACTGGAGATTCGGTAAGTTCGATGTTTCACTCTTTAAGAGGAAGAATGTACGCAGCGGTATGGACGGGATGCAAGAAGGTATGAATATGCAATAGGCAATTGCCTGAGTTAAATACAGCCCTGTTCTCAAAAAGAACGGGGCTTTTTTATGGGTTGTTTTCTTTACCCTCCAACATGGGCACAAAGGAGAAAGTGTCAAATTTCTCGGTTTTCATGGTTCCGTCCTGCTCTTTCCGCAGGCGCATCATACGCTGAAGGTTGCCCTCATCCACCGGGATGACAAGGTAGCCACCTGTTTTCAACTGCTCCAGCAGTTTGTCCGGGACCCGGGGCGCTGCTGCAGTAACGAGGACTTTGTCAAAAGGTGCGTACGTGGGCAAACCTTCAAAACCGTCGCCGTAGAACATTCGCAGGTTAGGATATCTTTTAAGGTAGGTGAACTCCTTGTTGGCGTCAAATAATCTCTTTTGTCTTTCGATGGTATAAACCTGTGCCTTCAATTCAGCCAGTACACAGGCCTGGTAAGCGCTCCCTGTCCCTATTTCAAGTACTTTTTCAAAGGGTTTGATGTCCAGAAGTTGCGTTTGATAAGCCACGGTATAGGGTTGGGAAATGGTCTGTCCTTCTCCAATTGGGAATGCCCGGTCTTCATATGCAACCCGGTCGAATGCCGAATCAAGGAAAAAATGACGTGGTATGGCCATGATGGCCTGAAGCACCCTTTCGTCATGGATGCCCTTTTTCCGAACCTCCTCAACCAGGGCTTTCCGGAGTCCTCTGTGCAGATAACTATCCTCTCTGGGACGCATGAACCAAAGTTATGCAATAGAGGGCAGGTAAGAATTGCCGGTTCATAGAAATCTCATCTCCTTTTTTTGTTAGTCATCTTAAATGGAATTACCTTTTCGAAAATATTAAGCATATGATCAACAAGAAAAAAATCATGCAACTTCTTGGTGTTGCGATGATCGCGGTTTTTCTAATGACATCCTGCAAGCCAAATGACGCGGCGATTGCGGAATCCGTCAAATCGAAAGTAGCTGCGGTTGCCCAGGGATTAACGGTTGATGTAAAAGAAGGAGTGGTCACCCTTTCCGGGACGGTAGCGGATGATGCCACCAAGGCTGCCGTGGAAAGTGCTTTGGCAGGAATCAAAGGGGTGAAGTCTGTGGTAAATAATGTAACCATTCCTCCTCCCCCTCCGCCCCCTGTTCAGATCAATCCGGATGAAGTGCTGAAAACCACGATCCAGACTGCTTTCACCACGCAGGGAATCACAGGCATTACGGCCACTGTAGACAGCGGAGTGGTGACGCTCACGGGGGATGTGAAGAAGGCGGACCTCCAGAAGGTCATGCAGGTTGCCAATGAGTCGAAGCCTAAGAAAGTCAACAACCGGATGAAGATCATCAAATAAACGTACGTAAAATAAAACCTTTTTTTATGTCTGTACAGGCTAAATACAGTGAACTGATCAATTTCGTTCATGGCAGTGGTGCTACCAATATTAATGTGGTGGAACAGGACAATATTTTATATGTCACCTGTACCGCCCCCACCAACCAGGTTAAAGAACAAATCTGGGACATCTATGAGAAGTCGGATCCGGACATGCGCTCCGGGGACATGGTGCTGAACGTGAGCGTGGATGCCAGTGTCGCGGAGACGTATGAAGTGAAATCCGGCGATAACCTTTCCAAAATTGCCAAGAAATATAGCGGCATCAGCTGGAAGGATATTTTTGAGGCAAACAAGGATAAGATCAGCGATCCGGACAAGATATTTCCCGGCCAGGTGTTAACCATTCCGGTTTAACACCACACAAAAAAATCCCCCAAGAATCCGGGGGATTTTTTTCAAAGTTTCAGTTCTTCAACCATTTGCCGGATGCGATGATCCAATTGTTTTTCTTTCTCGTGCGGGTTGTCCCCTTCCCCAATCAGACTTTTTACACTAAAGTAAAACTTGATCTTTGGTTCCGTCCCTGAAGGACGTGCGCTGATTTTGCTCCCGTCTTTCAATACGAACTGCAGCACATTGCTCCTGGGCAGCGATATGGGGGTCACTTTTCCGGATTCCAGTTCCTTTGCTTCCCTTTTTTCATAATCGAGCAAGGCTGATACCGGAGTTCCCACCAGGGTCTTGGGCGGGTTCTTTCTGAATGACTCCATCATGGCCGCAATCTGTGCCTGTCCGTCCATTCCTTTTTTTGTGATGGAGACCAGGTGTTCCTTATAGAATCCATACCTGCGATATAGTTCCACGAGTTTCTGAAACAGGGTTTTGCCTTTGTCTTTTTCATAAGCGGCCATCTCGCAGAGCAGGCCCACCGCACTCACGGCATCTTTATCACGCAACTTATCTCCAATAAGCAGTCCATAGGACTCCTCTCCTCCAATGATATAATTCTCCTTGCCTTCTTTTTCCTTGATCAGTTCAGCAATCCATTTAAAGCCCGTAAGCACACTATAGCATTTGACACCATTTTGCGCTGCGATCTCTTCAATCATATCCGTTGTCACAATGGTTTTCACCACCATATCATTCGGTTGTGTGAGGCCTTTTACTTTTCTGGCTTCCATCATATAATTGAAAGCCAGTACAGCCGTCTGGTTGCCGTTAAGCAGTACCCATTCGCCGCGATCGTTCTTGACGCCGATCCCAACCCTGTCTGCGTCCGGATCCGTTCCCAGCAGGATGTCCGCATCCAGTTCCTTCGCCAATTTAAGTCCCAGGCTCATCGCTTCGCTTTCTTCCGGATTGGGGTAAACGACCGTAGGAAAATCCCCGTTGGGTTCAGTCTGGGCTTCCACCAGGTGAACATTCGTAAATCCCAGTTTTTTCAGCATGGCCGGGACCAGCATGATGCCTGTACCGTGAATGGGGGTATACACGATTTTCAGTTCTTTCTGGCGTACAATTACATCCGGATAAATGCTCAGTTCCTTAACCATCTCAAGATAGGCTTCATCCAGTTCCTTCCCAATCATTGTGATCAGGTGACTGCCCCCTTCCCATTTCACGTCATTGACGGAGGCGATTTTCTCAACCTCTGCGATGACCCGCGCGTCGTGGGGCGGAACCAGCTGGCCCCCATCGTCCCAATAAGCCTTGTATCCATTGTATTCCCTTGGGTTGTGGCTGGCGGTACAGACTACCCCGCCCTGGCAACCGAGGTGACGTATGGCAAAGGAAAGTTCAGGAGTGGGGCGAAGTTGCTCAAAGAGAAATACCCGGATTCCGTTTGCCGCCATGACATTGGCGGTGATTTCAGCGAAAAGCCTGCTGTTATTCCTGCTGTCATGGGCGATGGCCACTTTGATCTCCTGTTGCTGGAAACAACTCTTGAGGTAATTGGCAAAACCTTGGGTGGCCATGCCGATGGTATACCGGTTGATCCGGTTGGTGCCTACGCCCATGATACCACGCAGGCCCCCGGTGCCAAATTCAAGGTTCCGGTAAAAAGCATCCATTGCGCCCGCCGGATCTTCTTCCTGCATTTTCCGGGCCGTAGCCCTTGTTTGTTCGTCATAGGGCGGTTCAGTCCATTGCTTCATTCTCTGTTGAATCAATTCTTCCATACTGCATGAAATTTATAGATGCTCAAGATATTGAAACTTAAAAAGGGTTCAAACAAAATATTGCCCCTGCCGAGGGGATCATAACAGAAGCCTAACTTTAGCGTTTGATAACAGCCTGAATCTATTTTGAGGAGCTTTTACACCATATTGGTCGTTTTATTGATGGGAATCAGGCCTGTTTCCGGACAGGTGGACAGCCTCGTTGAGGTCCGGCATTATCATGGCAAACCCGGACTCAACAGGGCGAGGGCCTGGGGTGTTGGGACCGGGCAGGCGCTTGTTTGGACGGGTACTTTCATTGGACTGAACCAGGCATGGTACAAAGACTATCCCCGGCAGTCCTTTCATTTTTTCAATGATTGGCCGGAGTGGCAGCAACAGGATAAATTAGGCCATGCATGGACAACCTATCATATCAGTCGCTTTTCGACCAACCTCTGGATGTGGGCAGGAATGCCGGATAAAAAAGCAGCCATCGTAGGAGGTTTGAGCGGTATTGCCTACCTCAGCATCATCGAAATCCTGGATGGTTTCTCGGCGGAATGGGGTTTCAGCACCGGGGACTACATGATGAATCTTGCCGGTGCCGGCCTCTACACTTTACAGCAGCTGGGCTGGAAAGAACAACGCATTCAGTTGAAGCTGAGCTACCGGGCCTATCCTTACCAACCTATGGATCAGGACAGAGCGGAGTCGCTTTTTGGAGAAGGGTTTGTGGAATCCCTGCTCAAGGACTACAATGCACAGACCTATTGGCTCACCGTGAATCCCCGTTTGTTTTTCCCGAACTCCAAATGGCCGGCCTGGCTTACCCTCGCTATTGGGCATAATGCGAGGCTGATGCTGGGTGGACGGGAGAATAAGTGGCAGGACGAAAGTGGGAACGAAGTAGACCGGACCGATGCCGAGCGTTACAGGAGGCTGTTCCTTTCATTCGATATTGACCTCACCCGTATTCCTACCCGCAACAAAACGCTCAAAACCATCTTCTCCGTTGTGAATGTCCTGAAAATACCAGCCCCCACCCTGGAATTCGATACCCGGGGAGGATGGAAAGGCCACTGGCTCTATTACTAGCTCAGATATGCTCCTTTCACCGTAGCTCCCTCGGTTTCCACCACGATATGTTCCTGGAGGGTTGTGGCCAGGGAAATGCCCACGTAGTCTGGATGGACGGGATATATTTTGTGGCTTCTTTCCACCAGTACCAGGGTCTGGATCTTCCTGGGATAGTAATTCAAAAGGGGTTTTAACGCATAAAGAAGGGTTTTGCCGCTATTGGTCACGTCATCCACCAGGATGATGACCTGGTTGTTGAAGTCGATGTCCTGGCTTATCTCGATTTCGGAAGGACGCTCTTTATTCATGCCAAGGGTGAGCAGGTTCAAATGAACCGTTGGGGCAATCTCCTGAAGGACCGAAGCCAGCTGTTGAGCAATCACAATGCCATGATGAACAATACCGATGATCACCAGGTGCTGCTCAGCCGGATTGTTTTCCAGGATCTCGTAAGCCATGCGGCGGATTTTCATCGCCACACCCGTTTCATCCAATATGTATTTTCTTTCCATCATTCAGTATCTTGAAGCCGCAATCTAATACATCCTGTTCCAAAACATCACACCGAACTCCAAGATATGCACCTTCTCCAGCAAATCGCTTTTCTGCTCCTGGCCGGAACCGCCATCTTTCTTTTTGCCCGGAAAGCGGGGCAGATCAGAAGAAATATCCTCCTGGGACGCAACGAAGACTTTTCTGATCAGCCGGCGCGCAGGTGGAAGAATATGATCCTGCTTGCCCTGGGTCAAAAGAAAATGTTCCACAATCCCCTGGTGGCCATCATGCACCTGGTGATTTATGCGGGTTTTGTCATCATCAATATTGAAGTGCTGGAGATTGTCCTGGACGGGCTGTTGGGCACGCATCGTTTGTTCGTGCCTGTTCTGGGAAAACTGTACAGCTACCTGATCAATCTTTTCGAAATCCTGGCAGTTGGAGTCATCCTGGTCTGTGTGGTATTCCTGGTGCGCAGGAACGGGTTGAAAATAAAACGATTCCTGAGCAGGGAATTGAACGGCTGGCCCCGGAGCGACGCCAACTATATCCTGGTAACGGAGATCATCCTGATGTCCCTTTTCCTGCTGATGAATGCGAGTGACACCCTCCTGCAGAAAAGAATGTACCCCGGATTTGAATCACACCAGACGGGTGATTTCATCATCTCCTCCCTGCTGCATCCGTTTGTGAACAACCTGGGCAGCGGAACCTTGTTTGTCCTGGAAAGGACGGCCTGGTGGTTGCATATCATGGGCATATTCGCCTTCCTGAACTATCTCCCCTGGTCCAAGCACCTCCATATCCTCCTTGCCTTTCCCAACGCCTACTACGCGCGATTGGACCCGATGGGTAAGATGACCAACATGCCCGAGATCCAGCGTGAAGTGCTGTATGCGATGCAACCCGAAACGGCGCCTGCCAGCACCGATGCCCAGGAAGCGCCTAAAAAATTTGGCGCTAAAGACGTGGTGGATCTTAGCTGGCGCAATTTGCTGGATGCATACAGTTGTACCGAGTGCGGCAGATGCACTGCTGCCTGTCCTGCCAACCAAACCGGCAAACTCCTGTCACCGAGGAAGATCATGATGGATACGCGCGACAGGCTGGAAGAGGTTGGCCGGAACATATCGGTGAATGGCCATTTTGTGGAAGATGGGAAATCGCTGTTAAGGGACTATATCCAGGAAGCGGAACTGCGCGCCTGTACCACTTGCAACGCCTGTGTGGAAGCCTGCCCGGTGAGCATCAGCCCACTGGATATCATCGCACAGATGCGCCGATACCTGGTGATGGAAGAAAGCGACGCACCGCAGGAATGGACGATGATGTTCAGCAACGTGGAAAATAATTTCGCACCCTGGAAATTTTCACCGGATCAACGGGCACAGTGGGCCAGTGAACTCGGTTGATTTCCCCTTTTCCATAGTGGAAATGGATCAGGGCTTTTCCCCCATTTTTGAAATGGCATCTTCCTGTCTCAGCATCTTCCATAGCTGGATCAGCGCGGTCAGCGCAAAGATGGTTCCGATGACCAGGTGCACCAGGTGCTGGTTGTCTGCGAGTTTGCGCACCAGCAACTGTCCTCCGAAGATAAACACGCTGTTTCCAATCAGGGTACCCAGGCCAATGCCGGTAATATAAAGCAGGTAGTCCTGTTCGTTGGCATGAAGAACACCTCTGCTGAATAGGATCGTACTCCAGCCAAACCAGAAAGGTATCTGAAGGGGATTGACGGCGCTCATCAGGACACCCAGCCAGAAACGATGCAGGGTGTTGGAAAGGATCGGGTTTCGGGGACTGTCAGGCTGGCTGGCAGCGTAAAAACTAGCCAAGGCCAGGGCAACAATCATCAGGAGTGTGGCCCATTCCAGGATCTGCAAAAGTCTTTTGTGCCTGCGCACCCAGTCCATGGCCACGAGGGAAAGTCGCACATAAGCCATCTCCACCAGCAAAGCGCCCAGCGCAAAGTACATAGCGGGTCTGATCCCGTCAGAGACGGAGATCTGCATCGCGGAAACATTCAACGTTCCCAGGGGTAAGGTTCCCAGGAAACTGATGAACATACCGGTAAGGAGTACTCGTAAATTGCCGGAAAACCGGGTTTGCATGGAGTAAAGATAATAATCAGTAATCAGCAGTGTTTATTCGGGCATACGGTCCAGTTTCGCGGACAATTCCTTATCTTTTCTGAACACCTCCCTTCCCTCCTTCCAGGTCAGGTATCGAACACCCAGCGCATGGTTCATGGCACTTATTTTCTGCATGATTCGCCAGTGCCGCGTGATCTCTTTCCACGCAAAAAACAGGCTATGTTTCGGATCATACATATGGGTGGGTTCCGCACCAGCGCCATTGAGCTCGATAATGGAATAGTCTTTCCCTTCCAGAAAATCAGACCAGTTTCTGAGTCGGATGTCCAGCCTTCCAAAGTAAAAGCCCGGGATTTGGTGGGCAATGCTGTCCATCAATGTCAGAAGTCTGTCATCCGCAAGGTGGCTATCGTCCACAAACATCGACCCACGCGCGTGATTTCCATAAGGTGAAACAAGCCTTTTTTCACCGGCCTCCGGGATCTCATTCAAGGCACTACCAAGTATCTTTTCCAGTTTTTCCACATACATGATCCCGCGTTTGTCCGCCTGGAGGAGGCTGCGAACGGTTTGGATTCCATCGCCCTTCACCGTCAGGAATTCTTTTCTGACAATGCCGGTGATCTGTCCCTTCACCTGGCCAGGCAAGCGGTAGTAAAAAATGCCTACTTCCTGTTCAAAGGGGATATAGGCCTGGATATGAAAATCAAGTGTGGCTTTTTCCACATATCGCCTGAGTTCGTCGCTGTTTTCCAGTTTCTTGACGCCCCTTCCCCTACCCCCCACGTCCGGTTTGCCCATCACTGGAAATTGAAGCGCCGCCTGTTGCATGGCCAGCAGAACCTCTACTGGTTGAGCAGGTATGGAAAAATGAAGCGATATGGGAAAGGATCCTGGCGGCAGTATCCGGTGGATATCCTTTTTCGATTCATTCAGCAGCCCGCCGTTTTCAATTGCAGGGTTGGCCGCATTGAAAAAAAAGAAACTCCTGGACTTCAGGGCCAGCCATCCCCAATACGGCATGATCCATGCGTTGATGGCATTGAAACTCCAATATTCCCAATGCAGAAGTCGAATCAAAAAGGGGTGATGAAGAACGCTCCTGAACTTTGTCATCTTGCATGCGTAAGGTTCGATCTGAGCAGCAGTTCCTGGTCGAACTGTTGATTGTTTTTCAGATCCAGGTACTTCATAATCGCCTCATTGCGCCTGATTTCTATGCCCGTGATGCTCACCGTGTAGACTTGTCCGTTTCGGTTCATGCGCAAATCATTGTGGGCATCCCCGTCTCCGGTAAACAGGTGAAAATCCAATGCCTGATTCAGGCTGGGATGATGGTTCCGGGACAACCACTGTTGGAACCAGGACTCTCTCCGGGCAATGATCTCCGGTCCATACAGGGTAACAGAGGACCAGATATGCGGCCGGGATTCGTCCAGTTTTTGTAATTTTTTCTGTGATTCGTCCCAACGCAATTCGTAGAGCGAACCATTGCTCCAAATCACGGCGGTAAAGGGTTCTATCCCTTCCAGGTTGATCTCCCTTGCTGTCTCAACCGGGGTGCCCGTTTGGAGCAGCTGCAGGAGCACCTGACCGCGACTCATACGGTAAGGAGGTCTGGGTTGATGAGGATGAAAAGCACCGTTCAGGAAAACAATCGCGTGTCCTAACTCATGAAGCGCAATCCAGGTACCACCGGCATCTCCATCCTTTGGATACAGGAGTTGTCCAGATTCAGCTGAGTAGTGGGTGGGCGGAACAGCATCAGACCTGAAGTGTTTCTCATCCCTGTTGGACGACAGCAAAACGGAATCGCTGCCGGGAATGAAACTTACGGTGCACATGTTTTCTTATACTTAACCGTTGCGCTGGCTACTCCGTAATTTTCCGGAATGTCCTGGCTGTTCAGTTCGCTCAGGCCAACCCTGATCAGGGCCATGTGATGGATGGTATGTTCCAGATTGTAGACCAGCTCCCGGTAATAATTGGTATCAAAACGCATCAGCGTGGACGCATCTTCATCGTAAACGCCTTCCAGAGTCAACTTTTTATCCGGCTGGTCCAGACCGTTATAAATTTCTTTCAGAAGCCCGATGGCATAAGACTTCTCCGTTTCGATTCTTTTCTCCCTTGGCCTGATTTCATAATTGACCACCCCCGTCTCATATCCTTTTTGAAGGCATTGAAAGATCTCGATGATATGCCGCACATGTTGCCCGATGCTCGACTGATTAAGCTGTACACAGGGTTGCCCGTATTGAACGTCTGACAGGGATTCTAAGGAGCTGGAAAGCTGGGTAAAAGCCGTATTCACTGCATGCTGAAGTTGCATTTTCCACAAAGAGTTTTACGTTGATTGAAACGGTGTTTTTCAACGGGAGGCGACGTGCAAAGATATGGTCAATTCGTCACTCAGTGAAATACTGGACGAACCAACGCCAAATTCCCTTCGGTTGATGCGGAAACTGCCTTTGAACAGATGGCCGGTACCTTCAGGCTCAGCCGTAAATGGAAATTTGATCGTTTTCTCCGTTCCCTTCAGCTTCAGCTGCCCCGTCACCTCATAGGTCCCGGCTTGCCTGCCCCGGACAATGGATGTGGATATAAACTGAATCAGGGGAAAATCCGGCACATTCAGATACTCTTTTTTCCGAAGATGATCATCCCGCATCCGGTTGCCCGTCTGAATCGATGCTGAAGAAACCGATACAGAAAAACGACTCCCAGGAAGATTCGTGGAGTCAAACTGAATCGAGCCTTTCAAATCACTTAATTTGCCTTTGACATCAAGGCCAAAATTGCGGATCACAAAACTGACGGAAGAGCGGACCGGATCTGGTTGCTTCACCTGGCTCGCCACCGGCAACGCATCAAGCAAGAGGAAAAGGCCCAGGAAAAGCAGGACCGTATTCGTTTTGTGAAACTCCATTTGAGGTTATCTGATACCCGAATGTACAATATGTTCTATCGGAGATGGTATGCGAAGCCCAATCCAATGAGATTCGCCTTGTTCCGGAACCGATCCACTTCAGTTCCATCGGGTGCTACCTGTACTATGTTCTGGGTGGTATACTCTGCAAAGAAGAACTGGTACAGCAGTTTCGCACTCCACCGTTTGCCTGCCCGGTAACGAATGAAAAATTCCGAGTTAAGGCTCCCGCGGTCGTGGTCCCCGGTCAGCAGCAGATTAAAGCTGGTTGGCTTGGCCGCTGGTTCCGTCTGGGTAGTACCGTTGCTGGTCAATACTGCACTGCTTTCCCTTCCGAAACTTGCGCCGATGACATCAATATTAAGTCCCGCATACCAGCGGGGTGTGAAGTGATAACCCAGGTTAAAACTGAGGTTGACGGCATGAATGAGTGGCCGCTGCACGGTCAGCGTGTCCAGATTCTCTTCCTGAATGCCTGAAAAAACAATAATGAAGGGGACAGTCGAGGTGCGTGTCAAAGAAGCCGGTCCAGCCGTAACAAATTCTTTTTTGGTACCGTAGTATGTTGTCCATCTTCCGCCCAGGCCAAGTTCCAGTTTCCTTTTTTTGCCCAGCTTCCAATTGTACACATAAGACAAGGCAGCCGTTCCCTGGTTTTGGCCAAATGCGGCCGAAAGATCTGCAAATTGACTTATTTTACTGTTTTCCTGTGCCATGATCTGAAGGCAGAAAAACAGGCAGGATACACTGCCAAGCAGGTGTTTGAATTTTAGATGCATAGGGTCCTATTTTAAGGTTGCAGAGCCAAAAAGAGCACCGAATTGCTCACACCAAATCATAGCCAGCGGATACTGGCTGAAGTCTGGCATTCCCGTGATATCATAATTCTGGTTGCCGGAAGTAGACTTTAAATTTCCCAGGTTGATAAACCTGGAAGCGCCCGCATCCGATGCCAGGTATACTTTCAGATCCGGCCCGTTTGAGGTGCTGAAATTTTCAAAACGAAGGATTTTCTTCCCTGCCTGGTCGATAATCCGGGCCGTTCCCGAAACACTATAGTTCCGATTCCCGGAAAAATTACCCTGGAGGATCACCATGCCATTGTCCGGGACGGGCTCGTCCGGCGTGTCCATGGGTGTATCATTGTCTTTATCACAGGAAAGGAATAGAAATGTCACAAATGCAAAAAAAACGATCCGGAGGTGATTGATTCCTGACATGGCTGTTGATTTTGAACCCTCAAGTTACATATGGTCAATCCTGGCAATTGTCGCCTGGCCGACATCAGCCATTATTCTGATTTTTTTAACATCAGGAATATGGAGGGATTGTCTGCTCCAATGAATCAAGCCAAGTCCCGAAAACTCTCTCAGCAGGGCATTGACCGTTTGTCTTGTAGACCCAATCATCCTTGCCAGTTCCGTGTGGGTCAGAAAATTTTCCATGGTAACGGAGCAGTTCTGATGGTTGGGTGCTTGTTGTTCCGCAAGATGAAGGATGAATCCCAACAGCCTCGCACGGACATCCCGGTGCAGTATATTGGCCAGCCTGTTTTCCGCGTGACGCAGTTTCAGGCCCACCTGCCTGGTATAACGAATGGCTAGTTTGGGTTTCCTGGCAAGAATGCGTTCGAAGTCCTCGATATTAAATGCACAAAGACTGACGTCTTTCTTGTGCACGCGCGCAAATTCACCATTGACATTGTTGCGCTGCAGCGTGAACTGGCCAAAGATTTCGCCTTCACGGATGATTTCCCGAATAACTTCCTCGCCTTCAGCATTGACATAGCCCAGTTTGATATATCCCGCCTTGATGAAAAAGAGCTTGTTGAGAAGCGGGGGATCGAAATAAATGTACTCCCCTTTCTTTGCCTCCATAAAACGATGCACCAGGTTAAGTTCATCATATTCTTCAGAACTTAATTCACTCCACAAGTTGTGTTTACGAATCAGCAACATCCTGTCCTCAAGACTCATACCGGTTTATTTGCGATCGACAAATTAAGAAAAAGAGGTCCATCTGGTATATATTTGACGCAAAGTAGTACACATGCATGTACCAATCATGGCAGAATCCATGGCAGAAGGTAATACGCCCGAAATCCTGTTTTGGGTTGGCTGCGCCGGGAGTTTTGATCAACGTGCCCAGAAAATCACAAAGGCTTTTGCCCGGATTCTGCACAAAGTAGGTGTGTCCTATGCCATCCTGGGAGCTGAGGAGACCTGCACGGGAGACCCGGTGAGGCGGGCTGGCAACGAGTTTATGTTTCAGATGATGGCCTATCAGAATATCCAGGTCTTGAATGGCTATGGGGTTAAAAAAATAGTGACGGCCTGTCCGCATTGTTTTAACACGCTGAAGAATGAATACCCGGAACTGGGCGGACACTACGAAGTGATCAGCCATGCCGTTTTCATCCAGCAGCTGATCAATGATGGAAAAATCCGGATTAAGGAGGGCGGCCCCTTTAAAGGCAGGCGGATCACCTTTCATGATTCCTGTTACCTGGGGCGTGCCAATCAAATCTACGAGGCTCCCAGGAACGTTCTCGAGGCACTGGATGGGGAGCTGGTGGAAATGAAACGATGTAAATCAAATGGGCTTTGCTGTGGTGCCGGGGGAGCCCAAATGTTCAAGGAAGAAGAGGAAGGCAGCAGTCGCGTTAACTGGGAAAGAACCTCCGAAGCCATTGAAACAGGCGCACAGGTGATCGCCGCGGCCTGTCCTTTTTGCAATACTATGCTGACAGACGGCGTCAAGGGTAAAGAGAAAGAAGAGTCCATCCAGGTCCTGGACATTGCGGAACTCGTGGCCGCTTCTATGGACTTAGACAACGAACCCCGTACATTTGCATTATGAACCTGGCTTTTCAAGCTCTGCTGCCCGCTGATTTTGACCCTTCCTCAAGGGTTTGGATCTACCAGTCCAACCGGATCTTCAGCCTCTCCGAGGCACTGGAACTGGAGTCGATGCTGGCAAATTTCACGGAAAGCTGGCAAAGCCACGGGGAAGCTGTGAAAGGATTTGCCACCCTCTTTTTTGGTCAGTTTTTGCTGCTGATGGCAGATGAAACCGCCGCCGGGGTGAGTGGGTGCAGTACGGACAGTTCTGTGCGACTGGTAAAACAAATTGAACAGCGGTTTGGCGTAAATTTATTCGATCGACAAACCCTCGCTTTTATCCGGAATGATAAGATAGAATTGCTACCTTTAAGCCAGTTGAAGTATGCCTTCGAGAACAGCTTTCTGAAAGAAGACACCCCTTATTTCAATAACCTGGTGCAAACGAAAGCTCAACTTGAAACAAACTGGTTAATTCCATTGAAAGACAGTTGGTTAGCCAATAGATTACCAGCAAGATTGTAAGCGGAAGTAGCTCACCTGGTAGAGCGACAGCTTCCCAAGCTGTAGGTAGCGGGTTCGAGTCCCGTCTTCCGCTCCATTTCCCCCTCACTTTGCCGGAGGATTGCTCTCGGCGGCCTCAGGGTCATTTTTCTGCCAAACTGTCACCCTCTTGCTCTTTTCCGTATATTTGCAGGCTCAAATCGTTCAGATGTCCATACTGGAATTGAAGCAGGAAAAAGTGCATGATGAATCGAGGCAGGGAGAGGCTTTTGCTCCCCTGCCCGGTGAAGCACAGCATTTCAGCAAAAAATTCTACATCGAGTCTTACGGATGCCAGATGAATTTCAGCGATAGTGAGATTGTGGCTTCCATTCTGCATCAGGAAGGATTTGGCGCAACGAGGCAATTTGAAGAGGCGGACCTGATCCTGTTGAATACCTGTTCCATTCGGGAGAAAGCGGAACAGACCGTGCGCAAGCGGCTCACGGAATTCAAGACGCTCAAGAGATCAAAGCCAGGCCTCCTTGTTGGGGTGCTGGGATGCATGGCAGAAAGGCTCAAAAGCAAATTACTGGAAGAAGAAAAGCTGGTAGATATCGTGGTTGGTCCGGATGCTTACCGTACCCTTCCGGACCTGGTACAGGAAGCCGGGGGCGGGCAGAAAGCGGTGAATGTGCTATTGAGCAGGGATGAAACTTATGCGGATATTTCCCCCGTCAGGCTGGACAGCAACGGCATCACGGCTTTTGTAAGCATCATGCGCGGATGCAACAACATGTGCTCCTTTTGTGTGGTTCCTTTCACCAGGGGCCGGGAACGCAGCAGGGATGCATGGTCCATCG
>Ga0114939_10000890_pt1 | contig 24288 bp, 16 predicted proteins | sample AshMeaCrysSpring_FD_87196 | JGI IMG/M metagenome (GOLD analysis project Ga0114939, IMG submission 87196) | Groundwater microbial communities from Big Spring, Nevada to study Microbial Dark Matter (Phase II) - Ash Meadows Crystal Spring | ecosystem: Environmental > Aquatic > Deep subsurface >...
GCCCGACGCCTCATCGCCCATCACGACCGCTCCTCATGGGCACCGGTCGCTTGGGTCTGGCTCGTCGAAGCGCGTATCCTCGCGACTAGGCTGGCCAGATAAATAATTTTGGCTACACCCTCTCAGTCTGCGGGGAAGAGGCCGCGCATCGGCACGCCCTTGCGCGGCTCCGCCATCATCGGTGCGACCGCCTCGCGCCAATGCGCGTAGTGCGGCGTCTGCTTGTGTGCGGCAGCGTGCTCGGCGCTCGCGTAGGCTTCGTACAGGATGAACCGCGTCGGGTCGTCGGGAGCCTGCAGCACATCGAAACGACGGTTCCCGGGCTCGTGCACCGAGGCCTGATGATTCGCCCTCGTGGCGGCGATGAAGGCGTCGATCGCCTCCGGCTTGACGACGACGTGGACGAGCGTGACATGCATGGAAGGTGCTCCGTTGAAGGCCCGACCGGGCGCCGCGCGGCCCCGGCAGTACGCGACGCCGGAATCGTACCGCCGGCACGCCTTCGACGCGGTCAGTCCATCTTGAGCAGGCGCGACCGTCGCCCGCGCGCCTGCGCCTGCGGCGGCACCGGGCGACGGCAGTGCAGGAACGAGGCGCTCGACGCGTTGAACGCGATCAGGTCGCGCAGGAAGTCGGGATACGGCAGCCCGAGGCAGCGCTTCAGCGCGCGCGCGGACTTCCGCAGGCCCGCGATGGCATAGCGCCGGGCGCCGTCCTTCACTGCGAGCGCGATCATGTTCACTCGGTCGGCGGCCGGCAGCACGAGCATGCGCCCGGCAAAGGCAGTTTCGATGCGCCCGAAGTACTCGCCCAGGCGCGGCTCCTCGATGATGAAGTTGGCGACGAGCACCCCGCCGGGCCGCAGTGCCATGGCGCAGGCGTCGTAGAAGGACTGCGTGCAGAGGCTGCGCACCACCGCGCCGTCGTCGAAGCCGTCGACCAGCACGACGTCGGCGCTCGCCGGCTGCGCCGGCACGTAGCGCGCACCGTCGCCCACGAGCACCCGCAGTCGCGCGTCGTCCGGCGGCAGCCCGAAGTACTCGCGTGCCGCCGCGACCACCTGCGGGTTGAGCTCTACGGCCGTGATGTGGGTGGTCGGCATGCGCTGATGGATGAACTTCGCGACCGAGCCGCCGCCCAGGCCGACCATCAGCACGTCGCGCGGAACAGGCTTGAAGAGCGCGAAGGCCATCATCGCCTGCGTGTAATCGAGAGCGAGCGCGTCGGGATCGGCAAGCAGCATTGCGCTCTGGATCGCGTCCCCGTCGAGATGCAGGGCGCGGAACCCGCCCGCCTCGCTGATCGCGACCTCGGGCAACCGCGCGGGCCGCGTCGATGCCTTCGTCATGATGCTACTTCGCGCGCGGCGGGTGCGTCCGCGGGGGTGCCAGGCGGTCCGGGCGCACACCGCCTCCCGAAGCCGGCGCCCGGCACGTTCGTGCGCTCTGCAGTACGCGCGCGGGCGTGCGCACCGTGCGCGACCGAGAGATTGCCAAGAACTCGTCGCGAGCCACCGCAGCGCACGGCACGCGGAACGCAGCGACGAGACATGTCGGATGGGTAGGCGAGGAGCGCGTGCCGCAGTAGCGCCGCGATCGGGGGCGCGGTGGCCTTGTTCACGAGCGCCGAACCGTGGATCCCCCTCGACCTCATGGCCGGCGGCGCGTCTCCTCGGGCAGCGCGACGGTGGCGAGGCAGGGGCCGGCAACGACGCGGCCGCTGCTTTCGAGCATCGCCTTCTCGCCGTCGAGGTACAGCGTCCACTCGCCGTTGCCGTACTTCTCCTGCGCAGCGCTGGCCTGCCGCGCGAGGGTGACGTCCCGCCCCTCGAAGCGCACGATCGCTGCGTCCGTCCCTCGCGCGACCTGCACGAGCTTGTCGTCGCGGCATGCGTAGTCCACGCGCGGCGGCAGCGCCGTTTGCTGGATGCCCTGGTGGACGCACGCGCCGAGGAGCGGCGCGAAGGCGAGCGCGAGGGCGGCCGAGCGCAGGGCGCGAATCCCGACGCAACTCGGCGCCGGAACCGTCGCACCGCCACCCTCGCGGCCAACTCCGGCTGCTGCCGCCCCGTGTGCGAACGATCCCATGCCGCGACGGCGCCGGTCTCGCGGGAACGGAACTACACCTTCAGGGCATGACTTCGGCCAACGCGACAACGCTCGCGCGCGCGATTCCGATGCGATGCGTGCGGGCGAGGCTTGGCGCGGGCGACGAAGGAACGCGCCTTGCAAGGTGGAGGGTTCGCGGTTCATCTCACCCTGGAGGAACAGATATGGAAGGAAGCTTCAGCTTGGTCGGGGCATTGTTCGCAGTGACGTTCGCACTGGTCATCGCATATGGGCTCTACACGTACTTCCGCACTCGCAAGGCGCAGGAGAACCACGAGCAATCCGCATCCGCGCGGGTCGCCCGGGAAAACGACGCCGGGCTGCGTCACGACGCGCGCAACACGCCGCGCTGATGCGCCGCTCGCTGCGACAGCGGCGGGCGCCGCCTGCCCGCCAAGCGCCGACGTGGCGCAAAATCGAACCGCGCGGCTGCGGCAGGGTCCTCTTGCCGCGCGGCGATCGAGTAAACGCCCGCTAGACCGACTGCGCGCGACCGCGGCCGCGCAGCCGAGGCAGTGCCGCAGCCGCAACCGATGGGCGAAATCGGAAAGGCGCTATGCTGCTGCAATCGCTCGAAGACGGCGAGTGCCGCAGACCGCATGAGTCGAGCGACGCGCCGCGAAGGCTTCGGGCCGACAACAGCGTAGACCATTCGTGGACAGGGTCCGCTCAAGCCGAATGCGCGCGAAGTCAGGGTCGCGGATGATAACCCGCAGTCGCCGCTCTTCACTTCTGCTTGCCGCGCTGCTCGTAGCGGCCTCGCCGGCGTCGGCCCAGCCGCTTCGGCTCCCGAGCGGGCCGGTGGAACGCGATCAGCAGTCGGCCGAGTTCGCGCTGCGCCTCAGGCAACAGCAGCAGGCAGCGGAGCTCGAGCAGCTGCGCCCGGGCGACGTGCAGCTGCGGCAGGAGATGGATGCGTTGCATTTGCAGCAGCGACAGCGGCTGGAATCCCTCGATGCTTCGCAGCGCCTGGGCCTCGAACTGCAGCAGTCGGGTGCGAGCCCGCGCGGCTCGACGCCCACGCGCGCGCAGCTCGCGCGGGAACGCATGACGGTGCTCGACCGTGCCGATCGCGAGCTCGCCGAGCAGGCGCGACGGGCCGAGCGGGAAAAGGCGCGGGGAGAGGCGCCGCACTGGGGCCCGACACTCGGACCGTAGCCGATGCGGCCGCGGCACCGTTGCCGGCGCGGCAGGTCCGCAAGTCGATGCGCGTCAGCCGAGTGTCGCGGACACTTCGCGTGCGGCGGCGATCGGCATGCTCGGGTAATCCCCCGGCTCACCCGCCGGCTGGGTGGGCGAACTGACCGGGACGTCCGCCGTTGGCGCGCAATCGACGCTCGATGCGCGTTGCGGTTGCGCTCGGGTCTGCGCGCTCGACGCTCGAGTGCCGCTCGCGCGCTTCGCAGCCCGCGCTTCGTGCTCCCCGACCTGGGCCACCACCGCGCGCGGCGCTTCCTGCGCGAGCGCTTCGTGTGCGAGCGCGAAGGCATCGGGATGCTCGACCGCGACGACGAGCGCGAGCGTCGCGGCGAGAAGCGCGAGCACCGACACGCAGGCGTTGGCGGCGAACGCGCCCCACGCCCTCGTCGTCCAGCGCGGCAACGCCGCGCACATCCACATCATTGCTGCTGTCATGACTGCTGCTCCCGGCCCGGTCGATGATCGCCTGCCCGCGCCTTTCCCCTCGCCGCGGTCGCCGGATCCCGGCGGCCGCGGCGGCGGTCCTGCTCACGCGTCGGCCTGTTCGCCGAGCCAGCGCTCGCCGTAGGCGTGGCCGGGCTCGACGTGCGGCGCGTGCGCGTACTGGTCCTCCTGTTCGCGCGGCTCCCCGGTGCGCTGCGCCAGCGCCGGCCGCTCGTACGTGCCCGGGACGTACCAGGGATCGTCCCCGAGCGATGCCCGCTGGTGCGTCTGCGGCACCTCGTTGCCGTACGGATTCAGGACGTAGTCCGGATCGAAGCCGATCGAATCGGCGCAAGCCGGAGCCGTGGTCGCGGCGAGCGCGAGCGCACCGGCAAGCGAAGCGAGATGGCGTCGGGTCATGTCGGTATCCTCCTCGGTGGTGTCCGGCGCGAAGGGTGCGGCACCGGCTGCGCAGTGGTCGAATGAATACGATCCACGTGCAGGCAGCGTAGGCCGCCGCGCGGAGAAACGCCCGCCACTATCAACGCGCGGACGGTGCGCTATTCACCGCCGAATCGTGACGCGGGTCGCGCGGACACTTGCGGCGCGTTCTCGCGCGGACGCCGTCCCTGCCCTCCGTGGGCGCGAAGGCCAGGGCGGGAGTGCAGACTGCGCTGGCAGCGAGCGTTGGTACTGCGCGTGCCCTCGGCGCGCTGCCTGGCGTTGCGCGAGCGACGACCCTGCTCGCCGCCCGCCGACTACCAGGCGGCCGGCAGCGGCTTCCTGAGGACGAAGCGTTTGTCGACGATGGCGACGTAGCCGCCCTTGGTGAGGTCGGTGAGCAGGCGGCTCACCATCTCGCGCGAGGAGCCGATGCGCTCGGCGATCTCCTGGTGCGTCAGGCGCTCCGGCACCACCCGCTCGCCGCCCTCGTCGACCGCGAGCTCGTCGAAGAGCTTCGCGAGGCGGCCGTAGACGCCGAGCAGCGCGAGGCTCTTCACGTTCTCGGTCGCGCGCCGGGCGCGCCGAATCACCTTGGCGAGCAGGTCGAAGGCGAACTCGGGATGCCGCGCGATGTGCTCGCGCAGCGTGGCGCGCGTGAGGACCGAGCAGACGGTCGGCTCGAGCGTGATCACGGAAGCCGAGCGCGGACCGCCGTCGAGGGACCATTCGCCCACGTACTCGCCGGCGCCGTGCGTGTCGAGCACCACGTCGCGCGCGTCCTCGCTGCTCGCGAACACCTTCACCCGTCCGGCGAGGATGAGGTAGAGCGAATCGCCGAGATCACCCTCCTGGATGATGACGACGTCCTTGCGATAGCTCCGCACCGACCCGTGCACGGCCAGCTCGCGCAGCTCCGGATCGGGCAGCGCGGCGATCAGGTCCTGCGGAAAAGTGTCTATGAGCATGGCGCGACGGTGCGGATCGCGGGCGTTCATTGTATCCCTCCGCATTAGGGTACGTACCCGGCAACCGACGCGGATGCGAGCAGAAGCTGGGCCCGTGCGCCGCGCGGGCGCACCCGTTCCGTGGCCGATACGATCGCACTAAGCCCTTCGACCACTTGCGCGCCCGCAGGGAGGCGTCGCAGCAGTCGCCGACGTGGACCGGCATGCAGCCGGCATAGGAGGGAGCGGCCATGCACGGCACCGCAGCAGAGACGGCGCCCGGCGCTTCGACGGCGAGGGAAGAGAACAAGCGGCCTCCGAGGAAGGTCCTCGCGCTCGCGGGCGGCGGACCGGCGGCCGGGCTGCACATCGGCGCCCTGAAGCGGCTGCACGACCGGCGCAAGCTGCAGAGCTTCGACGTGTGGTCGCTTTCGTGCATCGGCGCCTGGGTCGGGATCGTCTGGCAGCAGGCCGATTTCGGGCGCGAGGTCGAGCAGACCGAGCGCTTCTTCCGCGAGGGCGTGTTCCGCGACGACCGCTCCTACGCGCGGTTCCCGATCAACGGCGTCTTCGGGCCGGACCTCGCCACCAACGCTTCCGCGCTGCTGCAGTACCTTTGCGACCCGGCGAGCTACCGCGGCCTCGTGCTGCCCGACCAGATCCTCGAGGCGATGAAGGACACGCTGCACTTCCTGCGCACCCCGTCGCGCTGGAACGCCGGCGACTTCAACGTGTGGATGCTCGACTCGGTGCTTGCAGTGCATCCGTGGAGCCGCTTCCTCACGTCGATGGTGTACCAGTCGAAGATCAACGGCCTCTCGCGCATCTGGTATCCGAGGAGCAGCTTCCTCGACGCGATCAGGTTCGACCGCCTCGGCCACGCCGGCAAGCCGCTCCTCTATCACAACGCGTGGAACCTCACGCGCCAGCGCCTCGAGCTCTTCACCAGCCGCGACATACCGCATCGGAGCTACAGGCGCATCGACGCGAAGTCGCTCTGCGCCTGCTCGGCGCTGCCCTACATCGAGTCGACGGTGGAGATCGACGGCGACGAATACAGCGAGGGCGCGTTGATCGATACGGTCAGCTTCCGCAACCTGGTGGAGGACCAGGGCACCAAGCTCGACGTCTGGGTGAGCCGCATCGTCGACACCGACCAGATCCGCGCGCCACGCAACCTGACCGAGGCGCTCGGCAACCTCTGCATGCTGTTTGCGGCGGAGACGGGCAGGAACGACGTGAAGCTCTTCCGGTTCCACGCCAAGGAGAAGTACCCCGACGTACGCATCGTCGAGATCCCGGTCTCCGCGGCAGTGAACTTCGACTGGTCGCGCAGCAACCTCGAGCACGGCATCGCCGAGGGCGAGAAGGCGGCCGACGCCGCGCTTCGCGAACGGCACGCGGTCGACAAGGTCAAGGACAACGTCAAGGAACAGCTGAAGGGGGATGCCGTGTTGAGCGACGACGAGGCGCGCGACCTCCTGAAGCCTTCGCGCGAACGCTCCCGCGAGTACGCGGCGGTCGTCGCCAAGCTGGTCCTCGCGGAGCAGAAGCGTTGTGCGAACGCTTCGGCAAGCGCGACACGCAGCGACCCGGATGGGCCACGCGAGATCGGCAAGCTGCTCGAGGCGATCCTGCCGAAAGCGCCGGGGACGACCGAGGACAGTGTCGAAGCCTGAGCGAGGCGCGCAAAGGCCGGCTGCGGCGCGCTCACATGCCCTTCCCTCGGCACGTCAGCGCGCCACCCGGACGGGTCAAGAGAATGCCGCCCCCGGTGTTCCTCCGTCCCATCCGGCGAGCAGCGCGTTCGCCCGTTCGTGGTCCGGCGTCCCGGCGCCCTCGGTCAGGCTTTCCACCAGCGGACGCAGCAACTCGAGCGCGCGCTCACGGCGGTCCTGCTCGATCCACAGGGCGGCGAGGTCGGTGGCCGCGCGCAGCTCCAGGGAGCGCGTGCGCTGGTCGCGCGCGATCTCCAGGGCGTGCTCGAGGCAGGCCTGCGCCGCGGCTTTCGCCTCGCTTCCCGCCCCGGCGAGCTCCACGCGCGCCTGCAACCGGTACAGCTCCGCGGCGAAGATCTTCTCGCTGTTCAACTTCACGATCGCCAGCCCGCGCTCGATCACCTCGCGCGCCTGCTCGGCGTCGCCGCGCCCGACGAGCGCCGGCGCGAGCAGGACGTAGAGCGCGGTGATCCCGAGCTGGTAGCCGGCGCCGTGATACTCGTCCACGGCGGCGCGCACCTCCTCCAGGGATTCCGCGGCCGGGTCGAGCGCCGTGGCGCAGATGCCGCGCAGCGAGCGCGCGAGCCCTCGCCAGTGGCGAAAGCCGTGCTCCTCGGAGAGCGCGAGGCAGCGTTCCGCGTGACGGTCGGCGATCGCCGGCTCGCCGCGCAGCGCGTGCAGCACGGCGGCGTAGTAGGACGCGTAGGCGCGGGTGTGCGCATGGTCGATCGCGTCGGCACGCTGGAGCGCCGCGCGCGACTGCTTCACCGCCGCGTCGACGTCGCCGAGGAGCCATGAGGCCCACGACATGAGCGCCAGGCTCGCCACGCGGCAGTCCTGCCCCGCGGCGCGCGCCGCGATGCGCGCCGCCTCGTCGGAGGCGTCGAAGACCTCGACGGCATGCTCCACGACCGTGCGCGCCTCGACCACGCGGCCGAGGAACAGCAGGATCATCGCCTGGCCGCGGATCGCGTTCAGCAGTGCCGGCCGGTCGCCGCGCTCGCCGGCGCGCCGGAGGACCACGAGGTCGGCTTCGAGGGCCTGCGGCAGCTCGCCGCGTACGACGCTCGCCGTCGCGAGCCAGAACATCACCTGCTGGTACTCCGCCGGCTCGCCGAGGCGCTCGCAGAGCTCGCGGGCACGCGTGAAGGCGGCGAGCGAGCGTGCCGACGCCGCGCCCTGGGTCGCGATGAGGCACGGCGCGAGCGCGAACTGCAGGTCGAGCTCGAGACGGTCGCGCGCGGCGCCCGCCGGCAGCTCCTGCACGCCTTCGATGCCGCGTCGCAGGTGCGCGATCGCCTCGAGATTCGCCGAGCGCGCAGCGGCGTCGCGGCCCGCTTGCAGCCAGTAGGCGGCCGCGCGCTCATGGAGGCCGGCTTCCGCGAGGTGGTGCGCGAGCGTTTCCGGCTGCGCCGCGACCATGTCCGGGAAGCGTTCCTCGAAGAGGTTCGCGATCGCCTCGTGGAGCTGCTGCCGTCGGCTCTTGAGCAGGCCCGCATACGCGGCATCGCGCACGAGCGCGTGCTTGAAGATGAACACCGCCTCGGGGATCTCGCCGCGGCGGAAGACGAGCTCCGCGCGCACCAGCTCCCGCAGCGCCTCGTCGAGGCGGTCCTTCGGCAGTCCGGCGACGGCATCGAGGAGCTCGTAGAAGAACTCGCGGCCGACCACCGCGCCGATCTGCGCCACCTCGCGCACCGGCGCCAGCCGGTCGAGGCGCGCGATCAGCGACGCGTGCAGCGTCGTCGGGATAGCGAGCGCGGGGAGCGGCCGGTCGAGCACGTACTCGCCGTCCTCCTCGCGCACGAGCCCGGTCTCGAGCACCGTCTTCGTCAGCTCCTCGACGAAGAGCGGCACGCCGTCGGTGCGCGCGAGGATCTGGTCGAGCACTTCCTCGGGGAGCCGCCTGCCGCCGGCGACGCGCTCGATCAGCGCCAGGTTCTCGCGGCGCGAGAGCCGCGTGAGCGGCAACGTCGTGAGGTGCGCGTGCGCGGGCCACGGCGCGCTGAGCTCGGGCCGCGCCGTGACGACGAGGAGCACGGGAAGCCGCGCGAGGCGCTCGATGGTCATGCCGAGCAGCTCGAGCGAGGTGGGGTCGGCCCAGTGCGCGTCCTCGAAGCTCATCAGCACCGGCAGGCGACCGGCCAGCCGCTCGAGCTGCGCGAGCAGCGCATCGAGCGTCATCTGCTTGCGCTTCTGCGGGGGCATCGGGGGCAACGGGTAGCGGTCGCTCGCCGGCAGCGACAGCAGGCTCGCGAGGAGCGGCACGACGTGCTCGCAGAAGGGCCGCGAGGGTGCGACCAGCGTTTCGAGCTTCTCCAGCCGCTGCGCCGGCGTGTCGTTCCGCTGGAAGCCTGCGGCGCGCTCCAGCTGCGCGATGAACGGGTACAGCGCGCTGTTCGCGTGGTGCGGCGAGCAGAAGTAGCGCAGCCGCACGTGCGGTTCGGCGTGGATCGCCTCCTCGAGCGCGAGCGCGATGCGCGACTTGCCGATCCCCGGCTCGCCGGTGATGAGCACGACGCGCCCCTCACCGTGCCGTGCCTGGCGCCAGCGCCGCAGCAGCAGCTCGACCTCCTCTTCGCGCCCGATAAGTGGAGCGAGGCGCGCGGCGTGCGCCGCCTCGAAGCGGCTCTCGACGTCGCGAGACGCCACCACCTGCCACGCGTGTACCGGCTCGTTCCAGCCCTTGAGCGCGATGCCGCCGAGGTCGCGATACTCGAAGTGCCCGCCGGTGAGGCGGTACGTGGTGTCGCAGACCACGACCTCGCCGGGCTCCGCGACCGTCTGCAGCCGCGCGGCGAGGTTCGGCGTCTCCCCCACCACCGCCTGCTCGCGCGCCGCGCCTTCGCCGATCAGGTCGCCGACGACGACGGTGCCGGTGGCGATGCCCACTCGCACCTGCAGTCGGGGGATGTCGGGCAGCGGCTTGAGCTCGCTTGCGGCATCGACGATCGCGAGCCCGGCGCGTGCGGCGAGCACGCTGTTGTCCTCGTGCGCGTGCGGATAGCCGAAATAGGCCAGCACCCCGTCGCCCATGTAGCGCGCCACCATCCCCTGGTGCTCGCCGATCACCCGCGCGAGCAGGCGATGGTAGGTGAGCATCACCTCGTGCATGTCTTCGGGGTCGAGGCTGAGCGACAGCGCACTCGACCCGACGAGGTCGCAGAACATCACGGAGAGCTGGCGGCGCTCGGCGGCGTCGCGCACCATGGTGGCGGGCGAAGCCGCGCCGGTGTCGGCGGCGACCGGCGCGTCGCGGTGCAGCTCCTGGATCGCGCGCAGTAGCTTGCGGCGGTGTCCGAGCAGGACTCCGAGCTCGCGCAGGTCGTCCTCGGTGAGATCGGCGACGACCGTGATGTCGATGCCGCCCTCGGCAAAACGCTGCGCGTACTAGCCCAGGCCGAGCGAGGCGAGCCACTCGGCAACGCTATCCATGTGTTGGAGTCGTTGTCTTCCCCGGCACGCGGCGATCCTAGCATTGCGACGCAACACGCGATTCCGTGGGTGCCCCGGCCGGGCGCACGAGCTAGGCCATTCGGGCAGTTCTCAGGCCGGGGTCGTTGCCTCTACCCTTGCAGCGAGGATCGGGCCCGGTCGTTCCGACCGGCACGCCGCGGTCCGAAAGGACGCAGGCGCGACGCGTGGACGAGTGTGATCTGGTGCTCGAAGGGGGTGTGACCAGCGCCGTGGTCTACGCCGGGCTCGTCCAGCGGCTGGCGCAGGACTACCGCTTTCGCAGCGTCGGCGGGACCTCGGCGGACGCCGTCGCGGCGTCGGCAGCGGCCGTGGCGGAGCTGGCGCGGCACAAGACCGGCACGGACGCCGCTTTCCGTGCGCTCGAGACGTTCGTCGCGGAGCTGGCGGCACCCGCGCCCGGCGGCGGCACGCATCTTCTCGAGCTCTTCCACCCGCAGCCGGCGACGCGGCCCGTCTTCGCAGTGCTGCTCGCCGCGCTGCGCGTGCCGGGCGAAGCGGGCATCGGTGGCCGCGTGGTGGCGGCATTGCGCCGCACCCTCGTGGAGTTCCTTCCGGCCGCGGTGACCGGCGCCGTGCTCTTTCTCGTCGGCTACGTCGTGGCGGCGTGGCCCACGCCCGCGGAGGAGCGTGCGGTGCTCGCGCGCGCGGCCGAGGTCCTCCTCTGCGTGCTCGGCGCCGGCGTCACCGCGCTGCTCGCCGCCGCGCTCGCACTCGCGTTCGCGACGGTCAAGGGGCTTGCCGACAACCACTTCGGCCTGTGCAACGGCATGGGCCCGCGCGGTCAGAGCAAGGAAGGGCTCACGCAGGCGCTGCACCGGCTCTACAACGCGCTGGCGGGCCTGCCTGCCGAAGCCGCCCCGGTCCCCTTCGGCGCACTGTGGACCGCGGGCGCCAGCGGTACGCCGGAGTCACGTTCGATCGACTTGCAGATGATCACCACGGCGCTCGGGATGCGCCGGCCGTTCCGCATTCCGAACGACCCGGGCACCGAGCCGCTCGCCGGCTTCTACTTCGACGAGACGGAATGGCGCGAGCTGTTCCCGAAGCCGGTCGTCGACTGGCTGGTCGACCAGGGCGCCAAGGGCGGGACGGTGATCGCCGAGGAGACCCGCCGGCGGTTGCTTCCGCTGCCGCCCGGGGGCCGCCTGCCGATCGTCGTCGCGACCCGCCTGAGCCTCAGCTTTCCCGGGCTCCTCTCGGCGGTGCCGCTGTACGTGCTGTTCAGCGGCCCGACTTTCGGCAAGCGGAGCGACGCAGTCGAGTACCGGGCGCGCCGCGTCTACTTCAGCGACGGCGGCATCACGAGCAACTGTCCGGTGCATCTCTTCGACGCGGCACTCCCGCGCCGGCCGACCTTCGCAGTCAAGCTGCACACGCTAAAACGCGGGGAGCCGGACGGACGCTGGCCGCGTTTCCTCGACGGCGAGGACGATCCGGACCTCGAGCCGCGACCTCGGGCGAAGACGCCGTTCGCGGCGATCGTCGACATGGCGGTCGCCATCGTCATGTCGGGGCTGCGCTGGCGCGACAGCCTGCAGAGCGCGCTGCCGGGCTACCAGGAGCGCGTGATCCACGTCGGCATTCCGCCGAACACCGGCGGACTCAACCTCGGGATGTCCGGTGACGACATTCGCGGGTTGAGCGACTGCGGACGCAAGGCGGCAGAGTGCATCGTCGCGGAGTTCAAGGGGCCGCGGCTCGGAGGCCGCGCCAACCGCTGGGACCGCCATCGCTGGATCCGCCTGCGCGCAATGCTCGCGGCGACGCGCGCGTTCGCAGGCGAAGTGCAGCGCGGTCAAGGGGCGTTCGCGGCCGCCGATGGCGCGCCGCTCCCGCCGCCCCGGCTGCCCGACTACCGCGAGCTGCTCGCCGCCGAGCCGAGCCTGGAGCCGCGTCTCGTCGACACGCCCGCACGCACGGACGCGCGCTCGCTCCTCGACGCGCTCGCAGCGCTGCCGGGTAGCGACGCCGCACCCGGGGCGGGTGTGCAGGGCAACGCGCCGAAGCCGGCGCCGCCTCTCAGACTCACACCGCCATGGTAGGGACCGCCGCCGAGGGAGGGAAATCGTGACCGCCAGACTGCCGCCGGGCTATAGCAGCACGCAGCTCCAGGGGATCAGCGACCTAACGGTGCTCGCGACCGTCAAGCGTGGGTTCGTGCCGGGCGCTTTCGAGCGCGAGACGTTCGCGGAACGCCTCAGACGCGTTCTCACGGCGCTGAATCTCACGCGCCAAGCGCGCGAATGGTCGCCCCTGCCCAGCCCGTTCCCGGACTCGATCGGGCGGTTCCGCATCATCCATTTCTTCCGTTTCGCGCTGCTGCCCCCGCCACCGAGCACCGATCCCGGACAGGATCCGCCCCCGACACGGCTGCTGCTCAACGTCACCTTCGACGGAGCCTGGGAGCCCTACATGCGCGTCATCTGGGGACCGCTCGGCGCGCTGCTCGACCTCGTCTTCTGCCACTGCGAGGACTATCCGTACGCGTTCCAGTCGAGCTACGCGGATTACGTCGCGTGGGTACGCTCGCGCGAGGTGTCGAGCCTCTTCTTCTTCACCGACTCGCCCGCCACCGTCGCCGACAGCCGCTACCTGGCCGCGCTGCAGGCGCTGCAGCTCGAACGCGGCGACATGCCCGGTGCCGACGCCGCGCTCGCACGCTTCGCGCTGCGGAGCCCGGAGACCGTGATGCCGAGCCCGCACGCGGCACAGCTCGCGAAGCGCGTGCTGATGTCGCTGTACGCATTGCAACCGCTCTTCCCGCGCGTCCAAGGGGACGACGACCAGGAGGGTTTCCTGCTCCGCTTCGCGCGCGACGTGCTCGCCGACCTGCGCGACTGGATCGCGCTCAGGCGTTTCGAGCCCGGCGGGCCGCTCGCGTCTCTGAACACGCGGGAGTTCGTCCCGGCGAAGATTTGGCTCATGCAGACACCGGTGAACGAGCTCGCGCCCTCGAACCCCGCCGCGGTCGCGGTGAAGCCTGCCGCGCGCGTCCCGCGCGCCTTCTCGCCGCAGCTCGTCCAGGCCGGCATCGCCGCGCCCTACCCGCCGCAAGTGGACCACGGTGCGTTGCTCCTGCTCGTGATCGTCGAGCAGCAGAAGTTCCGCGGCTGGCTGGCGAGCACGACGTGGGTCACCCCGGGCGACGCGCCGCCCGAAGATGGCGTGTTCCGCAACCTCGCCTTCACCTACGCGGGGCTGCAGCGGCTTGACGTGCCCCCCGAGGTGCTCGCGAAGCTGCCGCGGGAGTTCTTCGAGGGCATGGAGGCGCGCGCCGGCGTGCTCGGCGACGTGCGGGGCAACCATCCGCGGCAGTGGAGGCGGCCGCGAACCGGGCCCGACGACCGGCCGATCGAGCTCTCGGTGGTGCATGTCGTCGCACAGCTGCGCACGGCGTCGCGCAACGGCGATCAAGGCGACGGCATGCAGGTCCTGCCCCGTCTGCAGAAACTCGCGAACAGTTTCGCCGCTGCTGCGGGCCTGCGCTTGCTGCACATTCAGCCGATGAGGACCACGGACCCCGAACACCGGGGCCATTTCGACCTCGCCGACGGCTTCAGCCAGCCGCGCCTCGACCAGATCTCGCCGCCGCCATCCTACTGGAACGACCAGGTCACGCCCGGCGAGCTCTTTCTCGGCTATCCGAACGCGCGCGATCGCAGCGGCTTCGTGCCTGACGAGGAAAATCTGCTCGACGACGGCAGCTTCCTGGTCGTGCGCAAGCTGCGCCAGCACGTCGAGCGGTGGCAACGTGCGCTGGAAAGCGCCGCGAAGCAGGCGCGCGCGTCGCTTCCGCCCACCGCGGCCACCGACCTTCCCGACACGCTGAAGTCGAAGCTGCTCGGCCGCACGCCGGACGGCGCTCCGCTGGTCGCCGTACGCGGTCCGGGCAGCAACGACTTCGACTATCGCCACGATGCCGAGGGCATGCAGTGCCCGTTCCAGTCGCACGTGCGCCGCGCCAACCCGCGCACCGCGACGCCGGGAGTGCCGGTGCCGCGCATCGCACGCCGTGGCATGTCCTACGGCCCACCCCATAGCGGCGGCCGCGATCCCCACGTTGACGAGCAGGAGCGCGGTATCGTCTTCATGGCGTACAACGCGAGCATCGCCGAGCAGTTCGAGGTCATCCAGCGCTGGCTCGCCGGCGGCAACAGTTCCGGGGTTGCGTCCGCCATGGACGATCCGTTCGTCGGCGTGCCGGAAGCCGGGCGCAAGCGCATCTTCCGCTGCGTGGAGGAGCGTAGCGGCACGGTGTTGCGCATCGACCTCGGCGACGACGCGCTGGTGACGCTCGAGTGGGGCCTGTACGCCTTCGCGCCGTCGCTGCCCGCGCTGCACAGATTGGGGAAGATCGGTACGCGAGCGAGCGTGACCAGGGGTGCTGCGCCGACACCGCCCGCCGCCGTCCCGGGTGCCCCGACCAGCGACAAGGAGCATTGGGCGCTGCTCCTCGAGGACACGAACAGCCGCGAGGCGGGCTGGCAGCGCGTGCGCGCCGAGCACGGCGTGAAGCACGCCGGCGAGTACGGATGGCTCGTGTCCGACCCCGACGAGATCCTCCGCGTGCTGAAGGACGACGGCAGTGACTTCTCGGTGCGCGGCTACGGCGAGCGCTTCGAACACACGGTGGGCATGGGCTACCTCGGCGAGGACGACAACGTCGCCGGAGAGGGGCACGCGCGGCGCTACGTGCGCGAGGTCAACGACGCGATCGCAGGTTTCCGCTCCGAGGCGGAGGCATTCGGCGAGACCTACGCGATGACCGACAAGCTGCTGGAGGCGACGCTTGCGACCGGCGAGCGAGTCGAGGGCGGCCGGCGCTGCTCGGTCGACTTCGCGCTGCTCCCGGCGTTCGTCATCGCCCGCGCATCCGCGAAATGGTTCGGCCTTCCAGACGCAAAGGGCGAGTTCATGGAGCCCGCCCCGCGCAGCGATGATCCGGACGCCAAGGCCGCGTGTCCGGGGCACTTCCTCAGCGTTTCGCGCTACATCTTCTCGCCGTGGCCCTCCGACACGGTAGGGTCGATCGCGCAGGGCCAGGGCCAGAAGATCAGTGAGGCCGTTCACGCCTGGCTGTCGGCCACCGAGGCGGCGCGCGAATCGCGCGGGCCGCTCACGCAGTCGATCATCGCAGCACTCGAGGCCGACGGCGCCGACATGGACGAGAAGGCGCGCATCGTGACGGGCGTGATCGTGGGTTTCCCCGCCACGGTGTTCGGGAACGTCGTCTCCGTCCTTCGTGCATGGACGCAAGGCACCACGCTCTGGGACCTCCAGCAGGAGCTCTCTGCGCGCGCCGACGGGGACTCTTACGTCGCGGCGGAATCAATCGTCCGCGCGCCGCTCCTCGCCACGATGAAGAAGGCCGCGGTGCCCTACGTCATCTGGCGGGAGGCCGCGCGCAGATGCACGCTCAAGGGACAGTCGGTCGAGCCAGGCCAGCGAATCGTGCTCGGGCTCGGAGCGGCGATGCAGCCCCCGCCCGGACAGCCCGCGCCGCACGACACGCTCATGTTCGGCGGTGCCTACGGGGACACCGTGCACGCATGCCCGGCCTATTCCCTCGCCATCGGCTTCATGCTTGGCCTGTTGTCGGCACTCCTCAACAAGGGCTTCCTGCAACGCGAGACGCCGCGCAGCCTGTTGCTCGTGGCGAGGGCTTAGCGCGGGCGGCCGGGGCGGGCTAGGCGCGCGCCCGCAGCGCGGCCGCGGTGTTCGCATGCCACGGCATGGCGAGCTCGCGCGCGGCCTGCTCCGCGGCGGCGAGTCGCTCGCGCGCGATCTCGCGCGCGCCCAGCGCGAGCGCCACCTCACCCTCGCAGAGGAGGTTCGCGGCGCGTTCATGGCGCGACTCCCGCGCGTCGGCGATCGCCTGCGCGCGCCGCAGCCACTTGCGCGCGGCCGATGCACGGCCGCGCCCGCCCGCTTGCCGCGCCATTGCGCGGCAAGCCATGGCGCCACCGAGCAGGTCGAGCTCGCGCGCACGCTGGAGGCACAACGCCGCGTGTCGGCGCGCCTCGTCCTGGCGCCCCGCGGCGACGAGCGCATCCGTGCACCAGCCGAGGATGTACGAACGAAAGAGCGCGTTGCCACGCGGCAAGAGCCAGGCCGCGGTGCTCATGAGCTCTTCAAGCGCCTCGTCCTCGCCGCGTTCCATCCATCGGCCGTAGGCCGCGGCGGCGCGTCCCATGGTCGTGCTGAAGAGGCTGCGCACCCGCTCGCCGATGCGATACGACTCGGTCGCTGCCTGCTGCGCCTCCGCCCATCGGCCCTGCCAGAGCAGCACTGCGGCGTGCAGGCCCTTGATCGAGGCACCCACCTCGTGGATGCCGCGCACGAGGTCGATCGCCTCGGCGAAGCATGCTTCGGCGCCGGCGAAGTCGCCGCGGTCGCCGAGCACCTGCCCCTTGGTGGCGAGCGAGTACGCGAGGCCGACCGCGACACCCGCCCCGCTGCGGTGGCGCCGTTTCACCGCGATCGCCTCGTCGAGCAGGGGTGAGGCGAGCGCGTAACGGCTCGCCGCCGTGTACGCCTGGCCAAGCGTCGCCTCCACCTGGAAGGTGAGCCTGTCGTCGCCCGCGCGCCGCGACGCCTCGAGCGCCATGGCGCTCAGGCGGATGGACTCGCGCTGGTCGCCGAGCGCGTAATGGATGTAGCCGAGCCAGTAGTAGGCGCGCGCGATGGCGGTCGCATCCCCCGTCTCCAGCGCGAGCGCGAGCGCGCGCTCGAAGAGCGGCAGGTCGGCACGGAACGAGTCGAAGACGCAGGCGAGCCCGAGGCGCTGCGCCACCGTGATCCAGCGTTCGGAGCGTTGCAGCGAGGGCGGTAGCCGGTCGAGGGCGGCAAGCGCGGCGCGAAAGTGCGCCTGCGCGCGATCGAGGGCGGATGCGGCCACCGCGCGATTGCCCGCGATCTCGGCGTACTTCGCCGCTTCTGCCGCCTCGCCGCCGGCGCCGAAATGGTAGGCGAGTGCATCGCTCTCCTCCTCGACCTTCGACTCGGCATGCGCATGCTCGAGGAGTGCCCGCGCGACCTTCAGGTGCAGGGCGCGGCGATCGTGCAGGCCGACAGAATGGTAGACGACGTCGCGCGTGATCGCATGCTTGAAGCGCAGCGTGCGCGCCTGCTCGCCGCGGAAGATGAGGTCCTCGCGCGCGAGCGCCGTCACGCGCTCGTCGTCGGCACCGCATCCCGTGACGCTTTCGAAGAGCCAGTCGGGAATCACGTCGCCGACGACGGCGGCGGTGCGCACGAGTGCCGCTTCCGCGCTCGGCAGTCGCGCGACCCGCGATTCGATGAGCGCGCTCAGCCAGGCCGCCCCGCCGTGCAACGGCCCGAGGCGCGGGCCTTGCGGCTCGCGGCTCGCGCGATGGCACAGCTCCTCGATGAAGAGCGGGTTGCCGCCGGCATAGCCGCCGATCGCGTCGATCAGGAACGGGTCGGCCGCCGGCAGCAGCGCGCGCACGGCGGCGGCGGATTCCTCGGGCGAGAGCGGTCTGAGCTCCAGCGTCTCGAACCCGGCGTGCAGCCAGCTCTCGCCGGCAGCGAACGGGCGCGACGCGAACAGCGTCATCACGCGATCGGGACGCGCGGTGACCTCGCCGACGAGGAGCTGGAAGCTCGCGTCATCGATCCAGTGCCAGTCGTCGACGAACAGCACCACCGGCGCCTCGGCAGCAAGCGCGGACACCATTGCCGCAAAGGCCGCGCGCATCTGGGCGAGCGGCGGCGCGGGCGCGGCGCTGGCAGCCGCACTCTCCAGCGAAAGTGCCTGGAGCAGGGTGTGCATGTGCGGCTCCAGTGCGCTCGAGAGCCGCGCGGCCGACGCCGCCACCCGCGCCCGGGCCTGCTCGTCGTTCATCGCGGACTCGACCCGCAACGCGCTGCGCAGCATCTGCACCACCGGCTGCAGGGGCTTCGCGCCGAGCTCGCGCTCGCAGCTCCCCTGGAGCACATGGCAGCCGGCGACGAGGCAACGGCCGAGGAAGACGCTTGCGAAGCGCGTCTTGCCCATTCCGGCGGCGGCCGAGATCGCCACGCGACGCGGGCGTCCGGCGCGCACCTCGGCAAGGGCGGCCTCGAGACGTCGGAGCTCGGCCTGCCGCCCGACGAAGGAGACGAAGCGTCGCCGACCGCGCGCCGTGGCGCGGCGCGCCGCCTCGGCGCGGCCGGCGATGCGCAGCGTCACCACCGGCGCCGCCGCTTCACTCACTTCGACCAGCTTACGTTCCGCGACCAAAAAGAGCTCCGCGTCCGGACCCAGGGACTCCTCGCTCACGAGGATCTCGTCCGCGCGCGCGGCGTCCGACAGCCGCGCCGCGATGTTCGGCACGCTGCCGGTGAGCTCGAGGCGCCCGCGCTCGACATCGCCCTCGGAGACGAGCACCAGCCCGGCGTGGATGCCGGAGTGCATGGTGAGCGTCAGCGGCGGACCGTCCGCGGGCTCGACGCGGAGCGCCCGCACCGCCTCGTGCAGCTCGAGCGTTGCCTCCACCGCGTGGCGGCCGTCCGCCTCGCTCGTCTCCGGATGCCCGAAGATCGCGAGGACGCCGTCACCCTGCATCCGCACGACGGTCCCGCCGTGGCGCTCGATCACCGCGCGGGCGAGCCGACCGAGCTCCGCGAGCACCGCGAAGTAATGCTCGGCCTCGAGCGCGGTCCCGAGCCGCGTCGAGCCGCTCAGGTCGGCGAAGAGGAGCGTGAGATAGCGACGCTGACCGGTTGTGGCAGCCGACTGCGGACGTCCGGTGTTCCCCGGCAGCGAGATCCCGCTCAAGGATGCTCCCTTTGGCACGTCCCGCCGGTCGGCGTGCGCCGCGTCCGATGTTGCGCGCCTGGCAGGGAGCTTGCCACAGCGCGCTGCATCGCGTGCGGTCGGCGTCGTGAGCTCCCACGGGCGGTGCCGACGGCGACGGCCGCCATTGCGATTCCCCTCGCCGCACCGCGTCGCGCGGCCTCGCGCCGGTGGTGCGGACCCCAGGGCGGAGCTCCCGGCACGTCCGAAGGAGGTGCTCGGCTCTGCTCCGACGCAGCGTTGCCCCTGCCCCTAAGCCGGCTCGCCGAGGCAGCCCTCGCCTTCCGCGCGGCCCACCAGCATCTCCGTGGTGATCCCCAGACGCACGAGCGCCGCGAGCGCCTGCGTCCGGTTCGCCACGCCGAGCGCGCGGTAGATCGCACTCGTGTGCGCCTTGACGGTGTTCTCGGCAAGCCGCAGCTCGCGGCAGATCGTCTTGTTCGGATACCCTTCGGCGAGCATGGCGAGCATCTCGCGCTGACGCGGCGTGAGCCGGAGCCGCCCGAGCGCGTCGGCGCCCTGCGGCGTCGCCTCGCGTACCCACTCGCGCCGAGCGATCCGGTCGCGGTGCGCCACGAGCTCGTGGCTCACGGCCTCGAGCGGCGCGAAGGCGCCGCCGACCAGCACCAGCCGCACCGCCGCCCGGAATCGGTCGAGATGCCACCGCTTCGAGACGATGGCACGCGCTCCCGCCTGCATCACGGCCTGTGCGAACGCGGGGTGGCCCTGGTCGGTCACCACCACCACGGGCACGCCGGCGAACGATCGGCGGACGAGCTCGAGCGCGCGCAGGCCGCGGGCGTCGGGCAGCGCGGGATCGAGGAACACCAGCGCGATCGAAGGGTCTTCGGCAAGCAGCTCGAGCGTGCCCGCGAGGTCGCATGCCTCGAGCGTCTCCACCTCGACGTCGGGAAGCGCCGCCACCGCCACCGCCGCCAGTGCGGCGCGCGTCAGCGACTGCGCGTCGGCGATGAGGATCTTCATGAAGTCCCCGCGAAGATTCGACCCGTCCCTGCGAGCGTCGACTGCCGCGCGGCCGTCGGATGCTCATGCGATCGGCATCCGGTCATGCCCATGCCGGCCCGGACCCGTCTCGACCCGAAGATGCCCGGGGCGGGCCTACAGATGCGTTACCGATTGCCGACAGGCAGCAGGCGCCTCATCGTGGCGCGCCGCCATGACGAACGCATTGCTTCGGTAGCGGCGTCGGACTTCGGGTTGGTTCAGAGAAGCGGGACCGTCCGATCCCGGCTGCTGGAGAGACCGGCCGCGCGGCAGAGCGCTGCCTCTATCCGCTTACCGCGAAGCGGCCACGCCGTCCGGGGACGAGACGAGGACGGCGCGCAGTCACTCCCAGGACACCCGCGCATGCCGCGGGCGTGACGCGCGAACCGACCTGCGCGGTGCAGCTCGATGCCTGTCGGAGCGCAATGACGCCGTCACGCTCCGGGCCGGAGCCGCTGCCGCACGTCAGCCGCCCGCGACGACGCGAAGGGGAAGGGGCATCGGCCACCGCACGCGGTCGAGGACGAGCACTGCCGCAGGTTCAACCGCGGACGGTTCGAGCCACTGGAAGCCGCAGCCGCGGCAGCGGTAGCGCAGGGCGCCGCCCGGCACGATCGTAACTCCGTCGGCGAGGCGGTGCTGGCTCCGCCCGCACGCGGCACACCGGACATGATCGCTGCACCCCATTGTCCACCTCTACCCGATGCGGCTTGCGCCGGCCTCCGGCTCGAGCCAAGTTGTCCAACCAGAAAAAGGGGGCACGTCCGGCGTGCTCCCGATTCCAGGAAGCGCTCCCGCGCTAGGCCGCCAAGCCCGCGACCTCGACAACGTCCTTGGCGCCAGAGCCAGCATGAGTGCCGCCCTGACCCCCGCGCTGCCGGGTGAGGTGGAACAGCGCCTGCGTGCGGTTCGCGACGCCGAGCGCCCGGTACAGCGCCGCGGCGTGCGCCTTCACGGTGTTCTCGGCGAGGTTCAGGCGCCGCGAGATCACCTTGTTCGGCAAACCCTCGGCGATCAGCGACAGCACTTCCTGCTGGCGATGGGTGAGCCGCGGCGCGCGCTGTACGATCGAGGCCGAGACGGCCGCGCGCGGCACGCCCGGCTCAAGCGCGTTTCCCCCGTTCCCTCCGGGCGGTGCGCGCAGGGCTTCGGGCGGGACGATGCTGCCGCCGGCGAGCACGAGGCGCACGGCGGCGGCGAGCACCTGCAGCGACGAGCGCTTCGAGACGAAGCCGCGCGCGCCGGCCTCGATCGACGCACGCGCCACGGTCGGCTCCTCGCGGCCGGAGAGCACGATCACCGGCACCTCGCGGTGCGCCCACAGGCACGCCTCGAGCGCCGTCAGCCCGCGGGCGTCGGGCAGGTCGAGGTCGAGGATGAGCAGGTCGAGCTCGGGGTGCTGCGCCAGGATGGCGAGCGCACCGTCGAGGCTGTCGGTCTCCAGTACCTCGACGCTCGGGTCGTCGTCGATCATCACCCGGGCGAGCGTCTCGCGGGCCAGGGTCTGCGCATCCGCAATCGCGATCTTCATCGGCGTCGCCTCTCTGGCGTCGTGTCGCCGACAATCTAGCTTCGGGCAGACGGCGCGGGCGGGTAGGAATCCCCGCGACGCTGTGACTTATTCACATACGCCGGTCGGCCGCCGCAGCGCACTCATCCGGATGGATTAGGCCGTCAGGCGGGTTGCGACCGGGCGTGACCGCGTCGCACAATTCGCGGCCGCGCGACGCGCGCCGGGCGGAATCCGCGCGGCGATCCGCGACGCACGGGATCGCGCCGGCGCGCACCAACAATGAGAACACGGGGATTCGACGTGCCCGACGCCGTACCCATCCGGCGCCAGCAGCCCTTCGCCAAGGTGTCACGGCCCGCGTCGACAGGGCTCGTGCCGCGTCCGCGATTGCTCGCCTGCCTCGACGCCGCGCGGGGCGGCCGCGTGGTGTGGGTTCAGGGGCCGGCGGGCGCGGGCAAGACTTCGCTCTTGTCGAGCTGGCTCGCGGCCCGCGAGCACCGACACCTCTGGTACCAGGTGGACAATGGCGACGCGGACCCCGCCAGCTTCTTCCATTTCCTCGCGCGCGCTGCGACTGCGGAACTGGGCCGGGCGAGCGGTGCGGGCGGCAGGGTGGTGCTTGCCCTGCCGGCGCTCACGCGCGAATACCTGCCGCACCTCGAGGGCTACGTGCGCCGCTACGCGTCCCTGCTCTGCGAGCGCCTCGGCACGCCCCTCGTGCTCGTGCTCGACAACTTCCACACGCTGCCCGCTGCGTCGCCGACGCAGGCGCTGGTCGCGTCGCTCGCGGGCGAGCTGCCGCCCGAGGCCCTGCTGGTGGTCGCGAGCCGCGAGCCGCCTCCGCCCGCGTTCGGCCGCTGGCTGCCCGATCCGGGGTTCGCACTCCTGGGATGGGACCAGCTACGCCTAGACGACGACGAAGCGACGGCGATCGCCGCGGCCCGCGGACTCGCCGACCGTGAACGCAGCGTCGGCTTCAACCGCATCGCCCGCGGCTGGAGCGCGGGCCTGGTACTGCTCGTGCAGGCGGCGCAGGGCGGGCTGCCGATCGCTCTGGAGGACGATCCGCCGCCGCGGTCCGTGTTCGACTACCTGGGCGCTGGGCTCTTCGCACAGTTCGCCGCGCACGATCGGGAGGCACTCGTCCGCTGTGCGCCGGCGTCACGGCTCACGCCTTCGCTCGCGTGCGCGCTCGGCGGGCCGCACGCGGGCGAGCTGCTCTCCAGGCTGCAGCGCAACCATCTCTTCATCGACCGCGTCGCCGGCGAGGGCGACGAGCCGGAGTACGAGCTGCATCCGCTGTTCCGCGAGTTCCTGGTCGAACGCGCACGCGCCAGCCTGCCTCCGGAGGAGCTGCGCGAGCTCCGCGCCGCTGCGGCGCGCTACTTCGAGCAGCGCGAGCAGACCGACGCGGCGGTGAGGTTGCTTGCCGAGGCCGAGGCCTGGCCGGAGCTGGCTCGCCTCGTGACGACGCACGCGCCGTCGCTGCTCGCCGCGGGACGACTGCAAACGGTTGCGGCGTGGATCGAGCACGTGCCCGAGGCGGTGCGCCGCGGCCAACCCTGGCTGCTGCACTGGCTCGGCGTTGCGCGATTGTTTCCCGACGCGGCCGAAGGGCGAGCGCTACTCGCGCAGGCGTACGAAGGCTTCGGAGCCGCCGGCGATGTCGTCGGCCAGCTGCTCGCCTGCGCCGAAACGCTGCACTCGTTCGCTTTCGACTGGCGGGCGCTCGCGCAGTCGGACGTCTGGATCGAGCGCTACGAGGCGCTGCTCGGCGCGGAACCTTCAACGTTCCTGCAATCGCTTCCGGCCGCGCTGGCGACCCGCATCCTCGCCGCGACGCAGTCGATCGTGGTCCGCGATGCGGCGCGTCCCGGCCCGCGCCGTCTGGTCGACGTCTGCGAGCGTCACGGCCTGCGCGTCGCGGAGCCGGAGCTCCAGGGGCAGGTGCTTTGCGTGCCGATGCTTTACTGGTGCTGGTCGGGGGAATTCGCGCGGGCGATGGACTTGTCGCGGCGGGTGCTCGTGCACGAAGCGGCGCTCACCACGCCCACTTTCGTCATGGCCGTGTTCGTGACGACCACGGTCTTGTGGCAGACCTCGCGCGAAGAAGAGGCCCTCGCCCTCGCGCGACGTGCGCGGCAGCGCGTACACGATTCGGGGGTCGTCGCCTTCGACAGCCTGCTCGACGCCTCCGTCGTGCTCACGCTGACGAGCCTGGAGCGCCTCGACGAGGCCGAGGCCGTGGTCCGGCGATGCAACCCGCTCGGGATGCGCAGCTTCGACAACGAGTGGCGCAAGGTCTGGGGCGGGCTGCAGTTGATGCGCGGGGAGTTGCGTGACGCCGTCACTGTGCTGGGGATGGTGACCCGGGATGCGGATGGCGGACGGTTCTGGGGCGTGGCGACCCGCGTTCAGTACGCCTGCGCACTCATGCTCACCGATCAGCATGCCGAGGCACGCGGGTACCTGACGGACGCGCTGCGATTCGCCGGCGCGATGCCGAGCTCCATCGCGGAGTTCCATGCGCGCCTCCCGCTCGCCTATAGCCTCCTCGCAACGGGGGATGACTTCAAGGAGGTCACGACCATCTCCGCCGCGCACTCGCGATCGGTGCGGCGCATGACTACCTCAACTGCCATCCGTGGCGCCTCGCGCA
>Ga0114939_10000891_pt1 | contig 24283 bp, 17 predicted proteins | sample AshMeaCrysSpring_FD_87196 | JGI IMG/M metagenome (GOLD analysis project Ga0114939, IMG submission 87196) | Groundwater microbial communities from Big Spring, Nevada to study Microbial Dark Matter (Phase II) - Ash Meadows Crystal Spring | ecosystem: Environmental > Aquatic > Deep subsurface >...
AATATGTGCCCAGTAGACTCCCAAGTGTCGAGATAGCATAGATGCGACCGCTAGTTCGACCTGCCTCGCCGACATCCCGCACGGCCAACCGTATGGCAAACGGTGAGAGACAACCAAGCAACGTAACAGGCACAACCAATGCGAGAACAACCAAAATCAGGGAACCAACGATGGCATTGACGTTCATAACTGCCATCGCGCTTGCTGCTTCGCGCAAGACAACGCCGGTCAGCAGCAAAAAGAAAACCGCGGCCAGGCCAGCGAGGACGACAATGGAGTAAAAAATCTGGGCTTTTGGAGAGCGATCAGCCAGCCGGCCTCCAATAAAATAGCCGGCGGTCAAGGAGAGAAGTACCAGACCGATGACATTTGCCCAAACAATATTGGAGGTGCCATAGACAGTCTGAAGCAAGCGACTGGCTGTAAATTCAACCGCTAACGTGCTCATCCCGGCAATAAATACCGTAAAAAAAAGATAAGCCCGACTTTCGGCGTTTGGTTTAATGGTTCACCTTCTCGACTAATCCAACTTAGACAAAAAATCCCTTCCAGGTAACTGATTCAGTCACCGGAAGGGATTGTATCGCCGACTTTATCGCCGCGGGCCAAACCGGGTAAAGTTAACCGGTATCCGAGTAAAAAATCGATCCCAGCGCAGGTCCAAAAGGATTAAAAATCCTCTTCTTCTCTTTTACCCTTGCTGATTACTTCGACTGCATCTGCTGCATCTGCTGAAATTAACTCGCCTTCTTCCTCTGCGGCCGCATACTCAAATCGGGCTACGATCATGTCCGGATCGGTTAAAATGGTAACACCCTTCGGAGCGGGTATATCCCCGACCTGGATCATATCATCCGGGGTCTTGATGGCTGACAAATCGATCGCGATTTCTGATACAAGATTATCGGGCAAGCATTCGATTTCAACCGAGCGCAACATCAGGGTAGCGACGCCCAAACCTTCAGCCTCAGGAACTGCTTCTCCGACGGTGACTAATTCGGCCTCTGTACGGATTGTGGTAGCCATGTCAACTTCCATGAAGTCAACATGGATGATATCACCTCGTGTCACATGTTGTTGAATTTCCCGAACAAGGACGGTTTTGGTTTGATTGCCAAGCTTCAAATCAGCGAGATGGGTCGTACCAACGTTCCGCAGCGCTCGGCGGAGGGCTTTCTGCTCTAATTGAACAGAAACAGGAGTTTTCTGACCATAGACCACGCCGGGGATCCAGCCACTGCGACGTAACTGGTTAACCTGCTTGCCAGTCACTTCACGTGGTTCGGCTTCGATCACGATTCTTTCTGTCATTCTGACTACCTTCCTAACTTTGACATGAAAAATGGTGTAGCGATTGTTTCAATTGATTCTCGCCACACCCACTTATATTATATTCCTCTTAATTCGCCCAATGGGCTATAATTCGAGCGGTAACTACAAAATTAAAAGTATACCGCACAATTATTTGAAGTCAATCGGACGGAGAATTTATTCATGGGCAACGAAGCTATGGCGTTGGAATCGTATTATCATGGTATCATGGCGGTCGGCAAACTTCGTACTGTTGATCATGCCACCCGATTAAGCAATGCTGTGCTCCGTACCTTAGGTTTCAGTCTAAGTGGGAGTAACAAGAAAAAACTGGCCAAGTCGCTGCCAAATGACCTGTCAAAAGCGCTAACGCGCGGCTGGCATCTCATCCATATCCGCGATCGAAACCTAAGCCTCGACGAATTTGTAAAAAAAGTCAGCCTGCGCAGCGGGAATACAGATCCGCACTATAGCGAGTTGGCCACGGCGGCCGTTTTCCGCAATTTGAGGCAACTAATCGACCACGATCTGGATCGCGCGATCGCCAAGGATCTCAGCCCGGAAGTTCGCCGCCTCTGGGAATCAGCCTAAACACCGCCTTGGGCTTTCCATCACGGTTATCCATTTCTTTCACCGGCAAGACGGTTTGGATCTGCCTGCTGCTTGCCGTTTCCATGGCAATCGGTTGTCGGTATTTCCCTGACCAACCAATTCCCACACCCACAGCCCAATTGCCCTCACGTGCGGTCGTCCTCGAGGTCGATGGCCAGGCCCGAATCGTATCGACCACAACCTCAACCGTGAGCGAGTTTCTTCGCGAGCAAGCGGTTGCTATAAGTGGTGATGATGAGGTACGACCATCACTCATGGCGGCGATACCGGAAGCAGGACCAAATGAACCTCCGTTTACGGTTACAATCACGCGCGTGAACGAATCAACCGAACTGATTCCGGAAAGTATTCCATTCCAGCGAAAGATCGTCCGCAGCGCCGACTTATCGTCGGAAGAATCCCCGCGTTTGTTGCAGGCGGGAAAGGCCGGGTTGCGTGAAATCACTATACGCATTGTCTATCATAACGGTCTTGAAGTAGAACGATGGCCCGTTTCAGTAACGGTTATCGAGCCGGCACAGGACGAAATCGTGATGATCGCCGCGCCGCCGGCCGCCGCGGAATTTGACGTTAGCGGCATCTTGACCTATCTGCACGATGGCCGCGCGCTAGTCATAAACAACCCATCCGGCGATTTTTACCAAGTGCCGATAGAAGGACAGCTAGACGGTCGGGTATTCCAACTTTCACCGGATGGCCAGTATTTGCTTTATACCACCCATAAACCAGCACAGTTAGCCGTGGACGGTTTTCGAAACGAACTCTGGATAGCCGATATCGAAACCACAGCCAGACCACAACCACTAAACATTGAAAATGTTCTATGGGCGGGCTGGGATCCGGCGGCGGTCGAAATGCCTCGCATCGCTTATTCCACTGCCAGGACGACGAGCACCCCACCCGGCTGGGAGGCTTCAAATGATCTTTGGTTGCTTGATTATTCACCGTCGGCGGCCACTCAAGCCTCCCCAATACGACTTATCGATTCCTACGCGACACCTTATGGCTGGTGGGGAGGGAATTATGCCTGGTCACCCGCGGGTGATAAATTGGCTTATGCCTTTGCAACGGAGATCGGCTTAATCGGCATGCCGTCGCGCAGTCAAATCGATGAACGTCAAACCGCCGAGAATGACTTTGCAATGACGCGAAACGTTCTCCATACTTTTCCCGAATACCAGACAGACGGCGATTGGGCCTGGGTCCCGGCGTTGAGCTGGGCGCCTGATAATCTCCGGCTGGCCTATACCGAGCATGCTCCAAGTGATACGGGTGCCGGCAGTCAATTCAATCTCGCCTACATAGACACGTCGTCTGAACAAAATAGCGTTCTGGTCGAAGAAGTAGGAGGTTGGGCGCAGGTTCAGTGGTCCTTGACCCCCGCTGACAGCGAAACCATCGCCTTTTTGCGGGCAGACGATCCGGCAAATAGCCTTGAGAGCCGGTATACGCTTTGGCTTAGCAACACGATCGGATCTGAAGGAATAAATCTGTATCCCGAATCCGATGACCACGGCCGTTTTGGAAGATCGTCGCAATCTCTTGCCTGGGGCTCCAATGAAAACGAAATTGCCTTCATATTTATAGATCAGCTTCATATTCTCAGAATCGATAGTGGCGAAGTTACACAAAGCGCAACGGATGATACGATAGTCAGCGCGATCAGCTGGGCACCTTACGGTGCTGGGCTGGAACAACCATAATGAATTCACTCGGTCGGCTGAAATTCATTAGCCGAACATCAGGATAATCACCTTTGTCCCCTGCACCTGGCGGCCGATTAACACCACGTCTGTACCGGATACTCACCATCGGCTTTCTAAGCCTGGGTATTCTGTGCCTGTTGGCGATCGGCGCTGTAAATGCCCGGACCCGATATCTGACACGCGGCATCCCCAATGCGCTTCCCGAAAATATACCTGAGGGCGGCGTAGAGCTAGGGGTAAATGTCGATTTACAGCGGTATCAGCCTGATGAACTAAAAGAGGTTTTAAAAATCATCAAAGGTACCGGGATATCTCATGTCAAACAGGCTTTTTATTTCAGCGAGGATTTCGATTGGGCTACATCTGATCGACTGATCGCCGCGACAACAGAGGCGGGACTTGATTTAGTACCCCTCTTGGACGGCAATCCGGGAGACAAGTTTGCTCCTCCCGCTGACTTCACTGATTTTGGCGCTTGGGCTGGAGAGTTTGCCGGCCGCTATGGCGAATCGATCAGCCACTACATAATCTGGGACGAGCCAAATCTATCCAGCCATTGGGGTGATCAGCCTGTTAATCCCAGCGACTTTGCCGCACTCTTCTCACACGCTGCCGCAGCGATTCGGAAGCAGGACGACGATGTGGTGATTGTGTTGTCACCTCTCGCGCCGACAACCGAAACAGGACCGGAAAATCTGGCTGAACCACTATTTCTGAAAGCCCTTTACGAGGCTGGCCTCGGCGATAGTTTTGATGTTATTTCCGGCAAGCCATATGGTTTTGATACCGGACCGGATGATCGGCGGGTTGATATCGATCAATTGAACTTCAGCCGGATAATTTTATTGCGGGAGCTTCTCGAGTCTCAAGGTGATGGGCATAAAGCGATCTGGGTCGGAAATTGGGGCTGGAACAGCCTGCCGCCAGACTGGTCGGGTGATCCTTCGCTTTGGGGCCAGACATCAGAGAAACAGCGTTCAGCCTGGACAATCGCCGCCTTGGAACGGGCCAGGCGGGAATGGCCCTGGATGGGGGTGATGTTTCTCGAAAATTGGGAGCCCGGCGCAGCCGACGACGATCCCCGCTGGGGTTTTCGTATCGCCGGTAGGCAAACAGCCGCGGATTTGGCGACATACCTGGATACGTTACCGGCTGATACTGCATGGCCGGGATTTCACTTGGCCGCTCCGGACGATCTGGCGCAGACTTTTTCTGGCCGGTGGGAGTTTTCTCCTGAATATGGCGCGGATATCGGCCAAAGCGGGGATCAGGCGATCTTCAAATTTTGGGGCACCGACGTCGGTCTTCGTGTCCGCCGAGCCGACTATCGCGCACGTATTCATGCCACCATCGACGATCAACCCGCCAATGCCTTACCCCGGGATGAGCAAGGAACCGCGCTTATCCTGACAGCCGAGGATCCGGCCGAGGACCTGCTAACGACGGAAATCATCGCCACTGGATTGGATCCGGGACCGCATACTCTCGAAATAACCGCTTCCCGAGGCTGGGACCAATGGTCGCTGAACGGATTTTCCGTGGGATACCGGCTACCAGAAACCAGGTTCCAGTCTGCCATAGCCATTTTTGCCGGTCTGGCCACGATCTCTATCTTGCTGGCCATCATATCCTCTCGGCGCGGAGACTGGCAGGAATGGGGAACGAGAATTCACCAAGCCTTCATCAAGTTGAGCGATTATGGCCAATTGATATTGACCTTGCTTCTTGCGGCGCTGGTTGGCGTGACCGGCTGGCTTGTTTGGGGCGAAGGCGCTTTAGGGGTCTACCGGCGATTGGGGGATCTTGGCCAACTTGCAGCCACCGCCACGGCGGCCGCCATTTTTTATGTTACGCCATATTTCCTTGTTTACCTGCTGGCATTAGGAATTCTCTACTTTCTGCTAATCCTCCGGCCCGCCTGGGGGGTAGCGCTCATCGCCTTAACCATGCCGCTTTACACTTCAACCCTGGCCAAACCAATGCTCGGCTATCAATTTTCGCCGGTTGAGGTGTTCACTGTCATCGCCACACTGGCTTGGGTAACGCGATGGCTGCTGGATTACAGCCGGCTGACTCAAAATCGACAACATCATTGGCAATTACCCCCAATGCGATCCGCCGATTGGGCTGTCGTCGCGTTTCTATTGGTCGGAACCATATCACTTTTTTTCACTCGACGCTTGGATGTAGCCACTAATGAATGGCGAGTAGTGATTCTGGAGCCGATACTTTTTTATTTCTTGCTCCGGGTGACCCGGCTAAAAGGACGTGAAGTGTGGGTCGTGCTCGACGCCTGGGTCATTAGCGGGCTGGTCGTCGCAATCTACGGCCTCTGGCAATATGCCACCGGGCAAAATCTTATCACCGCTGAAGGCGGCTTACTCCGTTTACGCGCCTTTTATGGCTCGCCCAATAATGTTGCTTTATATCTCGACCGGGTTTTACCTCTGCTCGTAGCCATGTTTCTTCTGGGTCGAGCGGCAGGTCAGCGAAATCGTCATGTTCTGTATTCCCTTGCCATTATACCGATCGCCCTGACCCTGGTTTTGACATTCAGCAAAGGCGCGTTGTTGCTGGGCGTGCCCGCTTCGATGCTGGTTGTTTTTTGGCTTTGGCAACGGAATGCCGGCCGGCGAGCATGGCCATGGATTGTGGCCATCATTCTGGGCGGTTTTGCCACCTTCGCAATCGCCATTCAGATCCCCGCCCTGGCCGCACGGCTGGATTTATTCGGTACCACGGGTGTTTTTCGCCTCAACCTGTGGCGCTCAGCGATTAATATGATCGCCGACCATCCCTTGTTTGGGGTTGGATTGGATAACTTCCTATATGCCTATCGCGGGCGATATATCCTCGATGCCGCCTGGCAAGAACCAAACTTGAGTCACCCCCACAACATCATCCTTGACTTCGCCGCACGAATTGGCCTGGTGGGGCTATTGGTTGGCAGCTGGATGATCTTTGAAGCTGGCAAAACGTTGATCTCGGCTCTCCGAAAATCCAGGCCGACCTGGTTACCAGTCACTGTTGGGATGAGCGGAGCGCTGGTGGCAATGCTAGCCCATGGACTCGTCGATCATAGTTTTTTTCTTGTCGATCTAGCCTTCACATTTTTCCTTATCCTTGGCATCGCGGTTTGGCTGGATAAGCCATTCCCACCGAACTAAGCATTTTTTCGGCTGAGAAGTTACTGAAGCTTTGTCCGGCAGCCTTTGGTGGTTATCAGGAGTTCGTTAAAATTCGCTGGGTTCGCCTGAAGAAAACCCACAATCGAGTTTGAATGCGAAAAAAGCAGTACAGTTTGTTGATTGGCTTACTCATATTGGCCTTGCTCATCTACTGGCTCGGTCCAATGGCATTGCGGCTGTTACCAACTCGCTATGCTATGCGACTGCCTGAACCGCTTCAAGTTCTGGCACTTCCACCCGATCCGACGCCCATCCTGCCGACCGCGGCCGCACCAATTTCAGCCGAGGCTTTAGTCTTTGACCCAACCCGGAATACCGAATCGATTGGCGCGCCGGCTACTCCGACGCCGCTGGCAGTCGCCGTCCAATACGCCTCTCCCGCTCCGGATGCCGGATTAAATTCACCGGATCCAACGCCAACATTATCAACCACCGCGACGGCTACGCCGTGGCCCCTTCCACCGGCAGCCCGCATGGCCGGATTTGTTCATAAATATCAGGAATGGAACAATTGTGGTCCGGCCACCCTGGCTATGGCCTTAACCTTTTTTGGTGTTAACCGCTCGCAACAGGAAACAGGCAATGTCCTGCGGCCTAATCCGGAAGACCGCAACGTGACCCCGGACGAGATGGCGGCGTACGTAAATGATCAAACGGAGCTAATGGCCATTTCCCGGGTTAACGGTAACCGTGGGCTTCTCCAGCGTTTCCTGGCAAACAATATACCCGTCATCATCGAAGTGGGTATCGACCCGCCCGGTGAATATCGCTGGTTAGGCTGGTACGGTCATTATCTATTACCGGTCGCCTATGATGAGGCGTTGGAGCAGTTTTGGGTATACGACTCCTGGTTAGGCACGAGTGAAATTCCACAGACCAATGCCGATCCAAATGGCCGGATCATGACCTACGCCGAACTGGATACCTACTGGCCGCAATTCAACCGCAATTACATCGTCCTGTTTCGGCCGGAGCAACTGGCACTGGTCCAGGAACTATTAGGCGAACAATTGGATGATAACCTCATGTGGCAGGGCAGCCTGGCCCAGGCTCAATTGGATGCCAGTCGCGAACCCAATAATGCTTTCTATTGGTTCAATCTGGGAACCACTCTGAACGCATTAGGCAACTACGATAAGGCCGCTGTGGCGTTCGATCAGGCCAGAGCTATCGGCCTACCCTGGCGGATGTTATGGTACCAATTTGGGCCGTACGAAGCTTATTATCATGTCGGGCGCCCGGAAGAAATCCTGCTGTTAACTGATACGACCCTTAAAGATCGCCCCTATTTTGAAGAATCGTTTTATTATCGGGGATTGGCAGAGGCAGCCAACGGCAATACGCAAGCTGCCCAGGAAAATTTCGAGAAAGCGTTGCGTTTGAATCCTAATTTCGCACCCGCGGCAACAGCTCTTGAGCAATACCGTCCATCGGGCGGTTGAACCCATTGATTAACGAAAAATCCAAACGTCTGAAGGCTAAATCCACACCATGCCAAAAAGAACGAAGACCATCATACTTCTAATCGCAACCGTCCAGATACTTCTCATATTAGGTCTGCTGGCACTTCCGCTGGCAGTCCGCGCCATCCCGGGAAGATACAGGGTTTGGCTGCAAGAAAACCAACCACTTTTGAGTGATCTCACGGAAGGCGTCATCGACGAAGTCGCACCCGTGGCGACAGCGTTGCCTGCCCCGCAACAAATTACCGATAGCCAGGTGGATTTATCATCGCTCATCGGATCCCAACCGGTCAGCACCGTTTCCGCTGCGCCGGGCGAGAACGAATTAATCAGCATCCCGGCAACCTCAAGCGCCGTGAAGGCGACGCCCGAGCCGGTAGTGGCGGAACCTACCCAGCCACCGCCGACGCCGACCTCAGTCGCTACAGAAACACCCGCGCCAACACCAACTCCGATGCCCCTTCCGGAGCGAGTCGTTCTGGAGGACATGGGCGTGGTCAAGCAATCCTTCAATAACTGTGGTCCGGCTAATCTGACCCAGGTTCTCAATTGGTATGGTTCGGATATTACGCAGGAGGATGTTGCCTCCTACCTGAAGCCAAATCCGGAAGATCGGAATGTTAGCCCGTGGCAGATATCTGATTACGTGAATGAATTTCTACCTGAATTTAGAGCCATCACGCGCAGCGCTGGTGATTTAGACATGATCAAGCGCTTTCTGGCAGCCGGTTTCCCGGTCGTCATTGAGAAAGGCTATGATCTACCAGAATCCGGCTGGTGGGGACACTACCTGACTATCTATGGCTATGACGATACCCTGCAGGAATTGTACAGCCAGGATAGCTATCTGGGACCGTTTGATGGCAGCGGCCGCGTTGATTCCTACATGGAATTTCTGGAGTTTTGGCACCAATTCAGCAACACTTTTTATGTTGTTTACCGGCCGGAACAGGAAGAGACCGTCCGGGCTATCATGGGCGAGGAAATGTACGACGACTTCAAGATGTGGCAGCGGGTCGCCACCATTTCCGAACAGGAAACCAAAGAAGAACCGAATGATGTATTTGCCTGGTTCAATTTGGGAACAGCCCTGACACGGATGGGTGGACTGACAGGCGAGGCTCAATATTATCAGGGCGGGGCGCAAGCCTACGATAAAGCCCGCGAAATCGGTTTGCCTCCTCGAATGCTTTGGTATCAATTCCAACCTTACCTGGCCTATCTAAAAGTTCAACGCTACCAAGACGTGATCGATCTGGCTGATGCGACGTTGGAAACACAAGGCGGCCGGAATGTTGAAGAGACCTTCTGGTATAAGGGACATGCGTTGGCTTATCTGGGAGATATCTCCGGAGCCATTGCCAATTACCAACAGTCACTCGCCGTTAACGAGAATTTTTATCCAGCCCAATGGTCACTCGATTCTCTGCAGGGAAGCGGTGGCTAGGCGAGCCACCACACGAGAGATTGCTAAATGCTACAAGGGATGCGTTGTCATCCCTTTTTTATTTTCACACCGCGGCATCGCAAACTTGGCATATCTTTACTGGTTCGCGCTATAAGCTATAATATGAGGCACGGCAACCGGCCGTTTAAACCACAGGCATCCACCTGTCTTTTCCACTCAAATCCCACAACACTTCTTTGAGGAGGTATGTAAAATGCAGGAACGCAAGTTCAAGGTCACTTATTCAACTCTGACTAGTCCCGATCCGATGCTTCATCAGTTGTTCGATGAAGCAGTCGCCGAATTCCGCGCCAATATGGGGCAAACTTACCCTATGCTAATCAACGGCCAGGATCGATACGCGGCTGATACGTTTGCCAAGACCAGCCCAACCGATACGAGTTTGGTGATGGCGTATTTTCAAAAAGGGACTGAACAAGACGCCAACGATGCCGTCGCGGCAGCGAAGGCGGCTTTCCCCGGCTGGCGGGACACACCCTGGCAGGAGCGAGTTGCCATATTGCGGCGGGCCGCAGACATCCTCAGCGATCGCCTATTTAAAATGGGGGCTATCATGAGCCTTGAAGTTGGCAAGAACCGGCTCGAGGCATTGGGTGATGTTGAAGAGACGGCCGATCTCATCCGCTATAACTGTGACGCGATGGAAACCAATGATGGATTCGCCCGTCCGTTAAAGTCAGAAAGTGAAAAGCACCATAACCGCAGCGTATTAAAACCTTATGGCGTGTGGGTCGTCATTTCCCCCTTCAACTTCCCCGGCGCACTAGCCGGAGGACCAAGCAGCGCGGCAATGGTTGCCGGCAATACAGTTGTATTTAAACCGGCTACGGACACACCCTACACCGGCTGGTTGCTGGCGGAGGCTTTCCGCGATGCCGGCGTGCCGGCAGGCGTTTTTAATTTCGTAACTGGCGGCGGCCGGACGGTTGGCCAAACCCTAGTCGATCATCCCGATGTTGCCGGTATCACCTTCACCGGCAGTTATGACGTTGGGATGGGCATCATCCAAACCTTCGGTACGGCCAAATACCCTCGTCCATGTGTGGCCGAAATGGGGGGCAAGAATCCAGTCATCATCAGCAATAAAGCCGATTTAGACAAGGCGGCCCTGGGTTGTATGCGCTCCGCCTTTGGTTTACAAGGGCAGAAATGCTCGGCCCTATCGCGCATTTATGTCCATAAAGACGTGAAGGCTGAATTCATGTCCAAATTTCTGGAGTTAACCAGGAAAATCAATGTCGGGGATCCGACTGACCAGAATAACTGGATGGGACCAGTTGTGAATAAGAGCGCATATGAGGATTACCAGCGATTTGTCGCCGATTTGAAAACCCATGGCGACATCGTCTTCGGCGGGGAGACACTAGACCCGAAAGGTTACTATGTCGCACCGACTATCGCTGACAACGTGCCGGAGGACCACCCGCTCTGGAAGCAAGAGATGTTCCTGCCGATCGTCATGGTTGAAGGGTTTGAGGATTTTAACGAGGCAATGAAGAAAGCGAACGACGTCGAATATGGCCTCACTGCCGGGTTCTTCAGCGAGGACGAAGACGAAATCGAATGGTTCCTGGATAACATGGAAGCCGGCGTTCTGTACGTAAACAGATCCAGCGGCGCGACCACCGGCGCTTGGCCGGGTTACCAATCTTTCGGGGGTTGGAAGGGAAGCGGCTCAACCGGCAAAGCGGCCGGCAGCTTCTACTATGTCCAGCAGTACATGCACGAGCAAAGCCAAACAGTTATTGATTAGTCCCCAATAATCCAGGCGGCCGTCAACACGGCCGCCTGGATTACTCTTCCCGGTGTTCCCATGCAATCTCCCGGAAAACTCAGCACCATGCGCGAAGCCGTCGAACGGTATGTTCCCGACGGCAGTTGTGTCGCGATAGAAGGTTTTACGGCTTTTATCTGTTTCGCAGCCGCCCATGAAATCATTCGCCAACGTAAAAAGAACCTGGTATTGTGTCGCCTCACGCCTGATCTCATCTACGACCAGATGATCGCCGCCGGAGTTGCCGAAAAACTGATTTTTAGTTATCTCGGCAATCCCGGCGTTGGTAGCCTTCATTGCATCAGGCGGGCTGTCGAACAAGGCATCCCCCGTCCACTCGCCTTAGAAGAGTATTCACACTTTGGTATGGTTGGGCGTTATCTGGCCGGCGCATCAAATCTACCTTTTTTTCCGCTCCGCAGCTATACCGGCAGCGATATGCCGGCCGCCAATGAAAAAATCCGCTTTGTCGATAGCCCTTATGGCGATGGTCCAATCGCTGTCGTTCCCCCTCTTCAACCAGATGTTGCCTTTGTTCATGCCCAACGTGCCGATATCCACGGCAATACCCACCTCTGGGGCCTGCTGGGAACTCAGAAGGAAGTCGCTTTTGCCTCCACATATGTTGTCGTGGTCGCTGAAGAAATCGTGGATGAGGACGTGATACGTCGAGATCCCAACCGAACCCTCATCCCGGGTTTGGTTGTCGATGCGGTCGTTCACGAACCTTTCGGCGCTCATCCGAGTTACGTCCAGGGTTATTATGACCGCGACAACGATTTTTACCTGAGATGGGACGAATGGTCACGCAGCCAGGCAACAACGGAAGCCTGGCTTCAGGAGTGGGTTTACGATCTTCCGGATCGAACAGCCTACTTGGAAAAGCTGGGTCGCGAAACAATCGAGCGGCTTGCACCGGGCGAGTTTTGGGCTGATTCAATCAATTACGGCCGATATAGTTGATGGATTGCAAACATTTACCTACGGATTGATCCATACGGGACAAACCATTCGATGAGCCTTCGCGGGTTGCCTACCTCAAAGCCTATTAACGGGTAGTAGATTTCACGGAACGCATGCAAAACAAAGAGGCAAGCGAAGGACCTGGATGAAATAATAGTTTTTCACTCACACATCCGGCTAGGGTCTGTCCCATCATGCGCGAGAGACCAATCGAACCATTCTCGAGTTGTTAACCCATCAAACCTTGCCCTCAAAATTGGTGAAATTTTCCGCAAATATCGACTATAGGAAATTATAATGGCAGAGTCGGCTCCCCCTTCACCATCTGAACTTATGATCGTCGCGTCGTCACGCGCCTTAGAAGGCAACCGGACAGTGTTCGTCGGCGTTGGACTGCCAAATATCGCCTGCAATCTGGCTCGACGCAGCCACTCACCCCAGATAGAACTGGTTTATGAAAGCGGGGTTTTCGGCGCACAGCCGGCCCGACTTCCCCTTTCCATCGGCGATCCCACGTTGGTTAGCGGCGCAACTTCAGTCATCAGTATGGCCGATTTGTTTATGCTCTATCTGCAGGGTGGGCTTATTGACGCCGCTTTGCTAGGCGGCGCGCAAATCGATCGTTACGGCAATCTCAATACGACAGTTATAGGTGACTATACGAATCCAAGGACCCGCCTTCCCGGCTCGGGAGGCGCGTGTGAGATCGCCATCAATGCCAAACGGGTATTGATGATTATGCGGCTCTCCAAACGCGCTTTTATCCCGCGACTCGATTTCCTGACCAGTCCGGGCCATTTATCCGGCGGAAGTAGTCGCCAAAAATTGAATATGCCCGGCTTAGGTCCGGATCAGGTTATCACCGATAAAGGCATTTTCACATTCAACAATCCTGAGCGAGAGATGATGCTGGTCGAGTTAGCTCCTGGTCAGACAATTGAGCAGGTTCAGGAACAAATCGGCTGGCCGATTCGAGTGGCAACAGAATTACGAGAAATGGTCCCTCCCTCAGCCGAAGAACTGGCCATCATCCGCGAACAACTCGATCCGCAAGGGTTATATCGTTAAAGGGAAAGCCTTATGCGCGTCTTGAAAACCGTCCTGATCATTCTCGGTGTTGTTCTACTTGCCGGCCTTATCGGTGGTGTTATTGCCTATTATCTCCTTAACAACCGCAATTTCGCCCGGCCGGAGGCGGTCGCCGCATTGGAGTCAGATAACACTGTAATAGTCACAACCCCGGAAGGGACGGATTGGCAAGTATTCGCCCCGGTCGGAAGCCAGCCGGAAACAGGTTTTATCATTTATCCTGGCGGGTTTGTCGATCCTTTAGCCTATGCACCGATCGCTCGCGCGATCGCCGAAGCGGGTTTTTTGGTTATTCTGGATCCCATGCCATTGAATCTGGCCGTTCTGGATTATGGTGCTGCTGATGGAATTATTGCGGCGTTTCCGGACGTTGATAATTGGGCCATCGGCGGTCATTCCCTTGGCGGGGCTATGGCTTCGCAGTACATAGCCGGCAACCCGGAAGCAATTTCGGGGCTGGCCTTGTGGGCCAGTTACCCCGCAGAAGGCACCGATTTGTCACAGTTGCCGCTGGAAGTGGTGTCAATTTATGGCGACGCTGATGGTGTGGCCGATATCGACACCATCACGGGTGCGGCCGAAAGATTACCCAGGGACACGATCTTTGTGATGATCCCCGGCGGCAATCACACCCAATTCGGTTTTTATGGCGAAGGCTTGCAACGAGGCGACAATGTGGCAGGCATTAGTCGTGAAGAGCAACAAATGATCGTAATTGACAACACGGTTCAGATGCTGGAATTGATCAACCAAGGCAACTAATTCACGACCCAATTAAAGGTCAGGCAAAATCCCCATGCTCTATTCTCACCCCCATGGCAATGTATTTTATCGGACGATGAATCATCCGCGACCAAAAATCGCTTATGGGCAGGGCATCTATCTCTTCGATGAAAACGGCAAGCGCTATCTTGATGGGTCCGGCGGCCCGCTGGTTGTCAATGTGGGTCATGGCCGGTCTGAGATCGTTGAGGCGATGGCCGCCCAAGCACAGGCAGCCGGGTATGTCCATGCGATTATGTTCACTAGTGAACCACTTGAAACATACGCCCGGGAATTGGCTACCGTAGTTCCCCTACCCAATCCTCGTTTTTATTTTTTGAGTAGTGGCTCAGAAGTCGTTGAAGGGACGATGAAATTAGCCCGGCAGATTCAGATGGCCCGTGGTGAAGATCGTCGCCATCTGATCATCAGTCGCTGGCAAAGTTATCACGGGATGACATTAGGCGCGCTTGCCGTCAGCGGCCGGCCCGGGTTGCGATCGCCTTACTTGGAAATGATGCGCGACACCCCCCACATCCCTACACCCTATACCTACCGCCAGCCACTCAGTGGTGAGGAACTAGCCCGAAGATTGGAAGAGATGATCCTCGCCTATGGACCCGAAAACGTAGCCGGGTTTATCGCTGAGCCGATCAGCGGCGCTTCTCTGGGGGCAGCCCAACCCCCCGATGATTATTGGCCGCTCGTGCGTGATATTTGTGATCACTATGGTGTTTTACTCATCGCCGATGAAGTTCTCGTCGGCCTAGGACGCACCGGCCGTTGGTGGGCACTCGATCATTGGGGAGTCGTCCCCGATATCCTGGTGACATCAAAAGGGACGGCGGGCGGCTATTTTCCGCTCGGCTTCATCGCCGCCAAAGGCCAAGACGTAGACCAAATACGACAATCTCTGGGCGATTTCAATCATGGGGGCACCTTTAGCCATCATGCGATCGGTGCCGCTGCCGGGTTGGCCACGTTAAACATCCTGCGGAAAGAACAGCTCATCGAAAACTCGGCCGATTTGGGCCTTGTTCTCGGCGAAATCCTGCGACAAGCTCTCGGCAATCATCGTCATGTCGGCGATATTCGGGGACGCGGGCTTTTTTGGGGAATCGAACTGGTTCAGGACAAGGGCACAAAAACACCATTCCCTGTGAAGGATGGAATTGCGCGAAAAGTCTGGCTTCGCGCCTTTGATCTTGGATTGGTGATTTACTATTCGACCGGATGCGCCGACGGAAAAAACGGTGATGTCGTGATGTTGGGACCACCATTAATCATCAACCGCCATCAGATCAGCGAGATGGTGGATTGCTTAAAGGAAGCTATCCATCTTGAATTGGGTCAGGATTAAGGTCGCAACAAAATCTTGCGTACGCCCGACCGGGCACCGTGTTCAAATGCGGCTAATCCTTCATGCAGTGGGTATTCCGATTCGATAAGCGGTCGAACTTGAACGCCAATGCCTGCCCGCATCTCCGAAAGCGATGAGCTGGCTGCAAGGAGACGGAGAGCTGGAGTAAAAGGACCGCAGCGGGAACCCATGACGTTGATTTCTGCCACGACAAGTTTCGTCAAATTTAAATTTGCATTGCCGTGGAAGGTACTTTTGAGAACGAGTGTTCCCCGCGGCCGGACGATGCGGAGCGAGTGGGCAAAACCGGCATCGTTGCCTGTCGCCTCGACAACCAGGTCATAGGCGTTATCGGGTTGTTCATCGACCAAGCCGGCTGCCAATCCCAATGACCCTGGCAAGGCCAACGACTCCTCGCGCCGGCCAAGCATCGTCACACTGGCTCCACCGAGAGCCAGTACCTGGCCAACTAACAATCCCAACCGTCCCGGACCAACGACCGCTATTCGCGTCGATGGTCTTACCGGAACCTGTTCCCGGATCCGTAATGCGGCGGCCAGTGGTTCAGTGAAAACGGCTTCTTCATCGCACAGCTCTTCGGGCACGGTCAGGAGATTGACTACGGGCAACGTTACGAAATCAGCAAAAACCCCATCTTTATTGTGGATACCAAGGACAGTCCGTTCAGGGCAGTGTTCGGGACCTTCGCTCAGACAGACTGCACATTTCCGGCAACCAAGGTTGATTGTTCCCACGACACGCCGGTCGATCCAGCCTTCATCTTCTTCGGATCCGGTTTCAACCACCACGCCTACGAACTCATGGCCGAGTACACCCTGAAATCCGCCGGCATAGCCTTTGACGATCTCCAAGTCAGTGGAACAAATACCGGCGACGGTTATCCGGATGAGTGCTTCACCTGCGGCCGGTAGCGGCTGGGGGTAGCTATTATCAAAACGGAGCAGACCATCGGCCAGTGTCAACGCACGCATGATTTCATACCGACCTGGTTTTGGCATTAATCCGCTCCTCCCAGGATACCAAGAGAGGAACAGCGATAAAGATCGAGCTATAAGTGCCGCATAATAAACCAACCAGCAAGACCGCTATGAAAGGCCGGATAGAGATGCCGCCAAATAGCAGGATAGCGACCATGACGAACATGGCGTTTAATTGGGTCACAAAAGAGCGATGGATAACCTCGATGATGGATCGGTTGGCGATTAAATCAAGTTTCTCGAAAGGCCGGCGCGCGATATTCTCACGCATTCGATCAAAAAGGACGATCGTATCTTGTAGCGAAAAGCCGGCGATAGTCAACATCGCTGTTAAGAAAAGCGCGTCAATTTCCCACCCTAAAATCAACCCGGACACGGCCGCGAAACCAAGCAGGATGATCAGGTCGTGAACCAGGGCGATCACCGCCGTCATCCCGTAACGAAAGGGATTTGGTACCTGGCGAAAGACGAACATGATGTAAAACAAGATAATGACCGCCGACACAACAACGGCTATGATCGCCGCCCTGGTGACTTCGCTGCCGATCGCCGCGCTCACACTCGTCACCTGGGTGGCGTCGGTAATGACTGGGGCGACTTGTTGGTTTAGGCTATCGATTATCGTCTGCGCGGTCTCCGGGGAGACAAACTCGCTGCGAATCTGCCAGGCGTTCTCCAACCCCTCTCCACGAAGCGCGATCACGGATGGACTGCTTATACCCTTTTCGGCAAATACAGCGCGGATTTGATTTTCCGTCACGGGTGAAATGAACTGAATTTCGAACCTGGTTCCGCTCCGAAAATCCACACCCACACGCAATGGCGAACCGGTTGTGACAAACGAGACGAGCATCGCGGCAATCCCCAGGCCGATTAGGGCGGCCGAAAGGAAGAAATACCGCCGACGATTTTCGATGATGTGAAAAACCCAGGACATAATCGTTAGAATCGAATCTAAAACCAGGCGTTTATACGCCCAATAACCATTTTTGATCCTGTAACTTGTTCGCATTGCGCCCAAGGATGAGCCGGGTCAAAGTGCGAGTTGCCAGGACGGCTGTGAACATGCTGATAAAAACGCCAATGGCGAGTGTCACCGCAAATCCCTCTACGGCGCTCGCGCCAAAGTTGCGGCCGAACGTCCACAAAATTAAGCAAATGACCAGGGTGGCGATATTTGAATCGCGAATAGAGCTCCAAGCCCGCGAAAAGCCGGTATCGACCGCATCCTCCAGGTGAGCCCCTCGTCGAAGTTCTTCTTTGATTCGTTCGAAAACAAGCACATTGGCGTCAACCGCCATACCGGTCGACAAGAGGAATCCGGTGATGGCCGGAAGTGTCAGTGTAACGCCCAACGCCATAAAAATGCCGAAACTCAGGATGACATAGATGATGAGCGCCATGTCGGCCAGCAGACCAGGCAATCGATAGTACACCAACATGAACAAGAGCACGGCAATAACGCCGATGATACCGGCGCGTATGCTGGCGGCGATGGACTGCTCTCCGAGGGTGGCTCCTATTTGGCGGGTGCTCTCAATCCGCAAGGGAACGGGCAAGCTACCAAATCGAAGCTGGGTCGCCAAACGTTGTGCGTCTTCGAGCGTAAAGTCACCTGTAATCGTGCCGGAATCCTCAATGACTGCACTGATCACTGGGCTGGAGATTACTTGTTTATCGAGAACAATCGTTAAATGACGGCCTTGATTTTGCCGGGTGTGGTCGCCAAATATCTGGCCGCCTTCTTCCGTCAAGGAAAAGGTCACAAAAAATTGACCTAAACTATCGGTATCGACGCCAACCTGTCGCAATCCCGCGCCGGTGATGACAGTCGGAAAGGTTGGTGCCGGTTCGAGAATTTCACCGCCCTCGCCATCGCTGGCTTCTACCTCACAGCGCGACGGCCCTTCGTTCAGGCTCGTTCGGATACACAAGCCCTCCGGTAAGGCCTGGGCTCCAGTGTCGACAAATTCCAACAAAGCCGTCTCCTGGATCAACGAGAGAGCCTCTCGCGGATCCTCGACGCCGGGCAACTCAATCAAGATTCGCCGGTTGCCTTCAATCTGAACCAATGGTTCGGTCACACCCAACGCGTTAACTCGTCTGTCGATTATCTGACGGACTGTGTCCATATCCTCCTGAGTGACTTCCTGCTCAGCAGGGACATCCGCCTCTAAAAGGACCTGTAAGCCACCCTGCAAGTCCAGCCCTAAGCGTATCGGAAAGTTGGGGTTTGAGATTACCCAAATCGCACCGGCGATGGCGAGGATGATCAAGACCAACCAGATAAAATCGTTTCGCCTCATGAAACCTCAATGCCCATACAGATGATTAGAACACTGCACGAGCCAGTGCATTATAACAATCGGCTGGGGCTCCGCAATGATAAGGAAAACCCGTCAAACCGGAATCGCTCGATAGACCCCAGAGCTTTTTAACAGCCAGTTCACGCCAGCCATTTGGATATTATGGTACAAAGTTAGTCGACAGCATTCTAGCCTTCTTTACGACGTAAAATTGCCCATGTGCCAAAAGGAGGTTTATTGAAAAGTCAGTGCGATAACAATCAAATCAATATGTATCGGTGTTAGTCGGTTTACCGAAGAGGAGACGACGATTTATGAAAAAGACGAGATTGGCGATATTTCTGGGATTGCTCATGATTTTAGCCTTAACCGTGAGTGCGTTTGCCGGCCTAGTAGTCACCTACACATCCTCCGACGATGCCTACAGCGAAATCACGATTGCCGATTCTGAGGCGCGCACGACAGAGGCTCAAGCTAACAGTCTAATCGATAACGGTGCTTTTACGACCTGGGGCACTTCGCTCGGTCCGTCCGATCCGTGGACATTTTGGCGCGACGACAAAGCCGGCTGGACGGCTGGGCGCTTGCATGAATTCAGCCTGGCTCTGCCGGCTAACCCGGAAGGCATCAATAATGCGATGGGTTGGTTTATTCAACACTCCGGGGCCAAGGAAGGCGGCTACTATGCCGGTGCGTATCAGCAATTGACGCGTATTCCGGTCGAGGGTTTGTATTACGTCAGCGTCAGCACCACAGCCTTTGAAGACGGAAAAACCGGACCCTACAACAGTGTCGCGTGGTATGCGATCAGCGATGAAATGAACCCCAGCCTGGTGACGGATTGGCGCGAGTTGTTTCCGGACCAATTTGTTTGCGCGAATGGGGATGGCGTCTGTAATTATGTCGGGCGCGATGAAACGGTAACCATCAAACCCGGCCAATATTTCCATCTCATGGTCGGCCGGAAGTTCCCCGAATTTTTCGGATGGACGATGTTCGTAATTGACGATATCAGCATCGTCGCGGCTGACGGCACGCTGAATACCGAGAACGGCTTTTTTAACTGGTGCAATGGGAATCCCGAGGACTTTAAATACCACGATAGCGGAACTTGCCGAAGTTTCACGGAGATCTACTGGGACCCGGAGCAAACACGATAACCGCTAGCTCCCGCGTGGATATGGAGATGTATTGGATTTATGTGGACTGGTGCGCGGGAACCAGTCCGCATTTTTATACATGATAGGAATTAATAAGGATCTGCGGTATGAAACGGCTTCGGAAAAACAGCCTATCGATCACTGTCAATCGAATCCGGAGCAGATTAACGCTCCTGGCCTTAGCAATCGTTTTGCACGGTCTCTTCATTCAGACAGCCTGCACGCGCGACGATCTAGTCGCTGCCGTTTCGACAATCACCGCCGACCTTCAATCGACGGTAGAACCACTTAGATCAGACGAACCTCTTGCCACCATCGATCAGGTTTCGTCGATAGTGGTGAACAATACCTCGGCCGCCGAATCCATGGAACTCAGCACGTCCCCAACTTCGTCCGCGGTCCCAACATTGCCACCGGCCACGCCCATCCCCTCACCGATCATCGTAGCGACAGCAACCTCTTTGCCCACCGCTACCCTGCCACCAACTTCCATGCCTACCGAGGAGCCTCTCCCCACGGAAACGCCCACGCCCAAGGCCACACCCATCCCCGCCGAAGTCCCTGTAGACGGCAGTAAAATGATCTTCATCCCTGGAGGCTTTTTTGAAATGGGGGCCTCGGCCGCGTCGTTACTGGAAGAATGCAATACGTTCCGTGAGGGGTGCGAATCGGATTGGTTTGCCGCTTCCGAGCCGGCCCATTTGGTCCTGGTTGCCCCTTACTATCTGGACGCACATGAAGTAACCAACGAAGCATTTGTCGCTTTCCTCGAAACAATTGGCACTGTTGAAGGCGCGTGTTCGGGTCAGCTTTGCCTTGACTTCAATGAGAGCCGGATCGCATTCGCCGACAACACCTTCTCCGTCGAGCCTGAGCTGCTAAATCATCCGGTCGCCGGAGTAACATGGTATGGGGCGTCCACCTATTGTGAATGGCGCGGCAGTCGATTGCCGACAGATGCGGAATGGGAGTATGCTGCCGGTTGGGACAGTCGCAACGCCGTTAAGACCAGATATCCCTGGGGGGAATCCTTCGACGGTCAACGCACCAACTTCTGCGATGCAAACTGCGATGCTCCTCAAGCGAATCCCGCATTTGATGATGGTTATGCCGCGACCGCGCCGGTTCTTTCTTATGAAGCGGGACGAAGCCCTTCCGGCATTTACGATATGGCGGGAAATGTATGGGAGTGGGTTTTTGACTGGTACGCCGCGGATTTCTATAGCGATGCAATATTCACGAATCCAGTCGGTCCGGACGAGGGCGAGGAAAAGGTTGTACGAGGCGGGTCCTGGTTTGACACCGGGAATTTTACCAGCACGGTCATTCGTTTTCCTTCCTCACCAACCAATGCCGACAAAACCATAGGATTTCGCTGCGCCCAAGACCTGCCGCGTCCGTGAGCTCTAACAACTAAAACAGATATACCTCTACCTGACTCCCGGCCATCAACCCGCCGCTATTCAACGGGACTTTTACGATGCCGTCCGCGCTGATTAACGTGAAAATGAGGTTGCTCTTTCCAAAGATGGGGGTCACTATAAGTCCTTCGGTTGTCGGCTCTAATCGGGCAGGCACATAATCCTCCCGACCGCTCTCGCTGGGGACATTTTGGGTCAAACGCGCCACAACGCGTTTGCGTTGTGGCAGACCGGATAGGCCCTGGAGATGATATAGCGCCGGTACCCCAAACATATCAAACTGTATCATGGCCGAGACGGGATTGCCCGGCAGTCCCAACACCGGTTTTCCCTCCACGGCTCCGACGATCGTCGGTTTTCCCGGTCGGGTTGCCACGCCGTGGAACAAAACGCCAGGAGAGCCTAACTGATCGATAACTGCGACGGTCATATCGCGAATACTGACGGATGAACCGGCCGACATCACGAGCATATCCGAATCGGCCAATGCCGCTGTTGCCGCCGCCAGCAAATCCTCAAAGGAATCGGCGATAATGCCGCCCAAGATCGGTGTTCCTCCGCACTGGGCAACCTGGCCAGCTACCGTATAAGAATTGATGTCGCGAATTTGCCCCGGCTTGGGAATTTGATCCGGCGGCACGATTTCATCACCCGTCGCCAAAATTGTTACGCGCGGTCTGAGCGCCACCGGTATTTTGGTAATCCCCAAGGCTATAAGCCCACCGATATCCTGCGGTCTTATTAACTGTCCGGCCGGTAATACCTCGTCATTCAGCTTAACATCTTCTCCGATCTGGAGGACGTTTTGACCGGCGGCAACCGACTTCAACACCTCAATTTCATAGGGGAATAAACCGGCTTGAATACTAACAACCGCCTGGGTATGTTCAACCTGTACCACAGCGTCGGCCGAATCAGGGATCATACCTCCGGTGTGGACGAGGGCAGCCTGGCCGGTTTCCAGCGCGATCGCTGTGTCACGCCCCATGGAAATTTCCCCAATGACTGTAAAAAACGCCGGAAAACTCTCACTGGCACCGTGCGTATCGCCCGCCCGCACGGCAAAACCATCCATCGTGCTTCGGCGAAAGGAAGGCAAGTACTGGGGGGCAAGGACAGGGCGGGCGGTTACCCGGTCCAGTGCTGCCGGCGTAGGAATGATCTCAGTGTGATCCAGTGGCCGGATGTGTGTCAACATCAGCATCCGGGCTTTGTCCGGCGGGAGGACGTTGAAGAATTCAGCCATCCCCCACCTCAACCGCCGTGGATCAATCCCAACAAGGTTGGTTCATCGATCACCGGCACACCAAGCTCATTCGCTTTGGCTAGTTTGCTACCCGCAGACTCACCGGCCAACAAATAGTCTGTCTTCCGACTCACCGAGCCTGTCACTTTCCCGCCATGCTGCTCAATGAGCGCCGTCGCTGACTCACGCGAGAGCGTCGGCAGTGTGCCGGTTATCACAAAGGATAGATTAGCCAGCAACTGTTCACCCGTGCCGGCGATCTCTTCCGTGGCGGTCATCTCCAATCCAGCTGTCCGTAGTTTGTCAATCACCTGACGATTCTTTGGATTTCTAAACCAGGTGACTACCGACAGTGCTGTTTGCGGCCCGATTCCTTCGATTCGCTCCAGTTCTTCCGCCGTGGCTTCGGCCAGGGCATCAATGCTTCCCAATGATCTGATAAGTAACGTAGCGACGACATTGCCGACAAAACGGATACCTAAGGCGGTCAATATTCGTTCAGGCGGTTGGGACTTGCTGGCTTCTATTCCGTCCAAGAGATTGTCAACTTTCTTGGCTTTATACCCTTCCAGTTTTAGCAAATCCTCGCGATTTAAATAGTAGATATCAGCCACATCATGGATCAGGCCATTATCGAACAACAAGGCCGATGTTTGAGTTCCGAAGCTTTTGATATCCATCGCTCCGCGGCTCACAAAATATTCAACTCGCCGGATGAGTTGGGCCTGGCAAGAGACATTCTCACAGTAGATCGCAACTTCTCCAGGAAAACAGACGGCGGGTTCGCCGCAAGCCGGGCAGTTGGCCGGCGGTTGGATGGGCTGCTCTGTCCCCTCGCGTAGCTCAACAACCGGACCGACCACGTACGGTATGACATCCCCCGCCCGTTTGACCAGGACGCGATCGCCGATCCGAATATCCTTCCGACTGATCTCATCGTAATTGTGCAGTGTGGCGTTGCGAACAATGACCCCGCCGATTTCAACCGGTTCGAGCACAGCCGCGGGGGCTAGAATACCTGTGCGGCCGACATTTACCTGAACTTCGAGCAGGCGAGTGGTTTTCTCCTGCGCGGGGAATTTCAGAGCGATCGCTCCCCGCGGATCCTTGCCCACAAAACCCAGGCTATCAGCCAACCGCCGATCGTTGATCTTGACGACGACTCCATCAACTTCATAGTTGATGGTATTCCGCCGCAGGATCCAGTTTTCATAGGCGCTAATCACTTCTTCCAGATCGTTACAAAGCTGGTTATCTTTCGATACCGGAAAGCCCAGATCGTAAAGATATGACAACCTTTCCCATTGGAAAGGAGGTATTTCTCCGCCACTTACGGCCATAATATCGTAGCAGTACAAACGCAACGGCCGTTCGGCTGTTTTGCGCGGGTCAAGTTGGCGCAGCGATCCGGCAGCCGTGTTGCGCGGATTCATATACAATGCCTCACCAGCGGCGC
>Ga0114939_10000893_pt1 | contig 24282 bp, 21 predicted proteins | sample AshMeaCrysSpring_FD_87196 | JGI IMG/M metagenome (GOLD analysis project Ga0114939, IMG submission 87196) | Groundwater microbial communities from Big Spring, Nevada to study Microbial Dark Matter (Phase II) - Ash Meadows Crystal Spring | ecosystem: Environmental > Aquatic > Deep subsurface >...
ACCATGCGGCCGGCATAGCGGGCCAGCAGCCGGATCTGCTCGGGTGTCAGCGCGGTTCCCAGCGTGGCCACCGCGTGGGGGATGCCGTGCTGGTGCAGTGCGATCAGATCCAGGTACCCCTCGACGATGAACGCGCTGCCCACTCGTCGGCAGGCCTCCTTGGCATGATTCAAACCATAAAGCACACGGCGCTTGGTGTAAACGAGCGTCTCCGGCGAGTTGAGGTACTTCGGGGTGCCGTCGTCCAGGACGCGGCCCCCGAATCCGACCACGCGACCGAGCTCGTCTTGGATGGGGAACATGATCCGGTCCCGAAACCGATCGTAATGACCGCTTCCGTCACGGCGCGGGACCGCGAGGCCCGCCTTCTCCAGCAGCGCCGGAGTGAATTTCCGGCGGGTCAAGGCACCGATCAGATGGTCCCAGCCCTTGGGCGCATATCCGAGGCCGAACCGCTCCACGGTCGCGCGCGTCACCCCGCGGCGCTCCAGGTACGCGAGGGCCGGTTGGCCGGCGGCCTGCTCCAGCAGCGCCTGACGGAAGAAGTCCGCGGCCAATCGGTTCACCTCGAAGAGCGACCCCTCTTCGCTCTCCCGGCGCTGGGCCCGTGCCGACAGCGGGCGTTCCGGTAGGTCCACCCCGCAGCGCGCGGCCAGGCTGCGCACGGCCTCCCCAAAGCCGACCCCGTCGCGCTTCATGACGAAACTGAACACGTTGCCTCCCGCGCCGCACCCGAAGCAGTGAAAAATCTGTTTGTCGGGACTGACGGTGAAAGAAGGCGTTTTCTCGGCATGAAACGGGCACAGTCCGGCGAAATTCTTCCCGCTCTTCTTGAGCAGCACCGACTCGCCGATGATCTCCACGATGTCGGCGGCCTGCCGGACTTCGGCAAGCTTATCTTCGGGAATGTGGCCTGCCACGCACTCTTCCTTATTCAGGCGCGATCGGGCGCCGTCCCCGGCGCCTCCAGCGGGGATTGGGTCAGGGCGACCGCTTCCTCAAAGCGCAGGGCCCCGCTGTAGAGCGCCTTGCCGGTGATGACACCCGTTACCCCGACCGCTTGCAGCGCCATCAGGCGGCGGATATGGTCGAGCGTACCGACCCCGCCGGAGGCGATCACCGGAATCCGGATGGATTCGGCCAGCTTGCGGGTTTCCGTGACGTTCGGGCCGGTCTGCATCCCATCCCGCTGGATGTCGGTGAAGATGACGGTGCACACGCCGGCGTCCTCCAGCTGTCGCGCCAGCTCGACCGCCAGCACCTCGGTGGTGCGAGTCCAGCCGCGGGTTGCCACGCGCCCCTCGCGCGCGTCGATGCCGACGGCAATGCGGCCCGGATAGCTCCGGCAGGCGTCGCGCACGAACGCCGGGTTTTCGACCGCGCCGGTCCCGATGATCACGCGCGCAGCGCCGGCTTCCAGCGCCGCGGCCACCGCGTCCAGATCGCGCATTCCTCCGCCCACCTGCACCGGGATGCCGGCCGACCGGATCAAACCGCGGATGCGGCGATGGTTGAAGGCGGTTCCATGCACGGCGGCATCCAAATCGACCACGTGCAGCATCCGCGCGCCGGAATCCGCCCAGCGCCGGGCAACCGCCTCCGGGTCGTCCGAGTATACGGTTTCCTCCTGCATGCGTCCCTGGATCAGGCGAACACACTTGCCGTCTTTGAGATCAATGGCGGGAATGATCAGCATGGCGATGTCGTCAGTGTCTGCCGGAAATGTGGGTGGAGGCTCGGTCTAGAGCATGCCTTTGGATGATCGCACACCGGAGATGCGCTCATCGAGGCTTACCGCCTGACGAAGGGCACGTCCGAAGGATTTGAAAACAGCCTCCAGGATGTGGTGTTCGTTTTCCCCGTAAGGCACGCGGATGTGAAGATTCATACCGGCACGGTTGGCCAGCGCCCTGAAAAACTCTTTGGCCAGGCCGCGATTGAAGGTGTGCTCCATCCCCTCTCCGGCGGGGAGCTGAAAAACCAGGTAAGGTCGCCGAGACAGGTCGACGGCCACCTCGGCCAGCGCTTCGTCCATCGGTGTGACCGCATGCCCGTATCGGCAGATTCCGTTCCGGTCTCCCAGCGCCGATTCGAGGGCGTCGCCCAGCACGATGCCCACGTCTTCTACGGTGTGATGGGAGTCGACCTCAAGGTCGCCTTGGGCGTGAAGGGCGATCTCAAGAAATCCGTGAACGGCAAACAGCGTCAGCATGTGATCGAAGAAGGCGATCCCGGTGGCGATCTGGGGCGAACCGACCCCCTCCAAGTCCAGGCTGACGCGGATGGCGGTTTCCCGGGTCTTGCGCTCCAACTCGGCTTTTCGGTTCATGGGCGGTGGCGCCCTTTCGTTTTCGACGCGCTTCGGATGTCGGCCGGCGATCCGGCGGCAGGTGTTAAAAAAAGTCGGGCGGTCCTCACAAGACCACCCGACATGCAGTTTTAATCCCGTGCTGCGCGCCTTGCGCGCTGCCGACAAAACCGGTTTCTATTTGCATCACCTTGTGCTATAGGGAGCATCCTTGGCAACTTCATGCCACCCGGAGCAGGAGGTTCCATCGTGAAGTGGAGATGAGGGGGATCGAACCCCTGGCCTCGGCGTTGCGAACGCCGCGCTCTCCCAGCTGAGCTACATCCCCACACAAAGTTTTTGTCTAACAAATTATTTATACCCGGTCAACGAAAAAGAAACCAAGAAACCAAGTGACGTTGCGCCGAGCTCCGGTCCGCTCAGCGGGCCCGCATCCAAAACGTAGGGGGGCGTAACGGCAACGGGAGCGATAGATGCCAGAGCTGATGTTGGAGGACGCGTTCAAGACCTTCACCCACGACCAGGACAAGACCATCCCGCCCGATGAAACCCTGCGTCGGTTTCGCGCTAGGCTCGCAGCGGCGCGGCTGGACCTGCTCAAGGACACCGTGCGCATCGACAACGGCCGACTCGGGATTCCGGTCTATCTGAGCCGCTGCGGGCTGGATGCGCAACGCGTCATCGGCACGCGCAAACAGATGGGCAAGGGGGCCACGGCGCCGCAGGCCGAAGCCAGCGCCGTGATGGAGCTGGCCGAGCGCTTCAGTCTTTTCAGTTTCATGCAGGACTCGTCGCGTTTCACCGACGGCCCTCTGGCCGCCCTGAAAGAACCGGCCATCCCCTTTGAAGCGATCGCCCGCTCGGTCCACGATGCTTCGCAGGATCTGCCGGAAAGCCGGCGCATGTTCGAATCGCTCCCCTTCCGGTGGACGCGGGCCTTCAACCTGACCCGCGGCCAGTCCGTCATGATCCCCTTCGACTGGTTTTGGTCCATCAACGAATTCAATGGGTCCTCGGCCGGCAACTGCAAGGAGGAGGCCATCCTGCAGGGCATCTGCGAAATCGTCGAACGGCATGTGTCGTCCATCATCAGCCACGAGCAGCGCCGGGTGCCGGCAATCCGGGCCGATTCGGCGCACGACCCCCTGGTGGTCGACATGCTGGCCAAATACCGCCGTTGCGGGGTTCGCCTGTTCCTGTCCGATTTTACGCTCGATACCGGAATACCCACCGTGGGCGTGCTGGCCTACGATCCCCAGACCCATCCGCAGGCGAGCGAGATCGTCTGGACGGCCGGCACCACTCCCAGCCCCGAGAAGGCCCTGAGCCGAGCGCTCACGGAGGTGGCCCAGTTGGCCGGGGACTTCAACACCGGCGCCAACTATGTCGCCAGCGGGCTGCCCAAATTCCGCCAGATGAGCGAGGCCCGATACGTGACCGATCCCGGCGCCGAGGTCGCCCTGTCCAGCCTGCCGGATCTCTCGAACACCAACCTGCGCATGGAGATCGAAAGCGGCGTGCAGGCGTTGGCCCGGCAGGGGCTGGAGGTGTTCGTGGTGGAGACGACCCACCCGGCATTGCGGATCCCGGCCTACTATACGATCATTCCCGGAGCCCACTTCCGGGAGAGAGCGCGGCGCGCGAACGTGCTGATGTTCGCGGCCAAGCATGCCGCCGAAACCCTGGACACCCGCGCCGCCCTCACCGCGCTGGAACGCGTCGATGCGGCCTTGCCGGGCAGGTATTTCGTTCAATTTTACCTCGGCCAGGTCCGGCTGCGCGCGGCCGAGCCGCAGCGGGCGCTTTCCCACTTCCGGCGCGCATTGGAACTCGACCCCGATCCGGCCGAGGTCCCCAGCATTTACAGCTACATGGGGGTGGCCTCCAAGGACGCAGGCCATTATGATGCGGCGCTTGAATTCCTGCGCCAGGGGGCGGCCATCGATCCGGACCGCACGGATATTCACAACCTGATGGGGTTCTGCCACTTCAAGCGCGGCGAGCATGCGGAAGCGGTGGCTGCTTTTCAGCGGGTGATCGCACTGGATCCGGGCTCGGCCATCGACTATGCCAATCTCGGCGTCAACTACCAGGCACTGGGACAGACGGAGCAGGCCCGGGACTGCTTTCGCATCGCGCTGAGCATGGACCCCGGAATCGATTTCGCCCGGGAGCGCCTGTCGCAATTGGGCCCTTAGCCCCCAGACGCCGGCTCACGCGGCGGAAGCCGCCACCCCCGCCAGGCTCGTCTTCAAGGCCGAAAGGTCGTCGCCGATCTTGCGGCAGCGCCGGTCCATATCGGTCAGCAGCTCCGCAGCGCTGTCCTTGCCGCTCTGCTCGCCGCCCAGGCGCTCGGCCAGCACGCCGAAATCGGCCGAGTAGGCCTGAAGCTGCTGGAGAACCGCCTGTTCGTAGGACTGGGCGACGGTCTCCGCCAGACGGAACAGGTATTTGAACTTGAGGTTCTCCTGGTAATCCTTCAGGTGGAACTCCAGCGACTGGCGGGTCTCGCGCTTGATCGCCCGCATGGCTTCCTGGATCGCCCGCTCATCGTCCTCACCGTTCTTGACCGGCTTTTTCATCATTTTCCGGATACCGCTCACGGTGCGGTAGAATCCGCGCCGCACGACCGCTTCCGTCCGAATCCGGGCGGTATATCCGATGGCGGTCGCCAGCGGCGGCACCTGGAGACCTGTCTGGCGGAGCAGCGCCTCGACACTCGGCGCCCCGATGACTTCCGGACCGGTGCAGTCGATCGCAATGCGCAGCGTGGCCATCAGGCGGCAGAACTCCTGGTAGGCATCGGCGATCAACCCCTGGTAAGGGGACGCAATCGTTTCCAGCGCAGCGCGGATCTTGGCCTCCTGACCGGCGATGAACCGGATGATCTCAGGGTTGATGTGCTCGGTGATGAACGCATCCAGGGCCTGCTTGAACATCTGGAACACCTGATACAGCGTCTGGAAAAAACCCGCATGGCGCAAGCGTTCCGCGTAGCTTTCCGGTGCCAGCCGATAGCCGGAAATAAAGGCGTTGATGGCGGTCATGACCTCGCCCGACCCCGGTTCGAGCAAGCGGTTGACGTCCGCGGCGAGCGTCTTGCGGATGCTGGGCACGACCCCGGTCAGCGAACTCTGCAACGCGGCGAGAATCTGCCCGAAGCGCTGCTGATGCCTTCGGATGCGATCGGCGATCTCACGTGCGCCGGCGGCATCGCGCGCGAGGATGTCGCGGTTGACGCCGATCCAATGCGCCATGCCGGCCGAAACGGCGCTCAGCCGCTCGATGGGGTTCTGCAGCAGCAGCGTGTAACGCTGACGCTCCAGAATCTGGGTGAAGACGGAAGTGAACCGCCGGGTCTCCTGGTCGGAGAAATCTACCAGCTCGGTCTCGGCCCGCCAGTGGTCCTGTCGGCGCCGGTCTCTTTCGGGGAGCTGTCCGTCCAAAGTGCGGAAGAGGTTGAACAGGGCCGAGAACGCGTAGATTTGCGGCTGGGGCCGGATGAGCGCCAGCTCCTCGGACACCCGGCCGGCGAGGCATTTCAGGTCGTCGATGGAGGGATGCTCGTTGAAATCGCAGTTCAGCACGAACAGGACATTGTCGAGAATCCCCATCCGCTTGATCATGGTCAGAAACTTGATGTCGGCGCGGCGCAGACCCGTGCGGCTGCTGATGACGTAGATCAGCAGATGCGCCACCCGCAGGTAATCCTGGATCATGGCGAGATGCAGCGGGTTGGAGGAATCACTGCCCTGGCAGTCCGCGATCTCGATGTTGCTGCCGACGTCTCCGGAATGAACGTTCAGCTGGATGTCCCGCAGGTACACCGCCAGCGCCTCGTTCCCCGTATAGGTCCAGTGGTCGATGAACCGCTCGGCGTCGTAATGCCGGGTGGTCTGGTGGTCCGCCAGGAAGGGACGGACGGTCTCATACCCCTTGAGGTAACAGGACAGCAGCACCATGTTGTGGTTGCGCGCGTCTTCGGAGATGCGCAGATCGGCGCTCAGCGCGTTCAAGGCCTGTTGCAGCTCGGCGCGCTCCTGCTCGCGGCGGATGTCAAAGCGCTCCTCCGCCGAACGCCACTGCAGCGTTGGGAAAAGCACCAGGGCCTGCTCCATGTCGGCGTTCACTTCGCTCCAAGACTTGTAGTAAAGGGTCGCCCCGAGACGGTCCCCCGCACGGACCCGTGTCACGATCGAAGTCACCACGCCGGCGCCGCGCTTGAGGAATTCGCCCCTTAGCAGGGAATTCAGAAAGGTGCTCTTGCCGGACTTGATGGCACCCACCACGGCGACCCGGATGGTCGGCTCGGTCAGCTGCCCGGGCACCGCCGCGCAGGTCTTCTCCCAATCGCCGAAGCGGACATCCGCGAGCCCGGGAATCGATCGCGCGGTCTGGAAGAGCCCCTGCACGTTCTGATTGATCTGCAGGATATTGCTTTTTTGGAATCCGTAACCGTCCATGAAGCCCGTCACCGTGGTCGCGGCGTGCCCGTTGCCGCCGGCGGCTGCGTGCGCGCCCCGGCGTTTACGGCCATCTTGTAAGGAATGCTCGGATATGGTATAAATTTACGAGGGAATCACCCCAGGCGGCTCTCCGGTCGACCTTCCGCGCAGCGGCCAGGAGACGTCGACCGCAAAGGAAACGTCGGCGCATGTCCGTGAAACACCCTGAATGCCCACTTTACAACCCGCTGAACTGCAAAGAATACTACAATCCGAAGCTCTGTGCCTTTGCCCGCAGGGACAAAGCCTGCCTCAAAAAGAAAAACCCAAGACCAAAGAAACCGCCAAGGACTGACGGCGGTTTCAGGCGTGCCCGGCGGTGTCAGACAGCATGGCCGGGTCGATCCCCATTCGGCGCAAGGTTTTCTCCCAGCGCGCCTCCACCGGAAGAACGAAGATCGGCTCTGCGAACACCGGATGCGTCAGCCAAGCGTTTTCCTTTAGCTCGGCCTCCAGCTGACCCGGCCCCCAGCCGGCACAGCCCAGGCAGATCATAAAGTCCTTCGGCCCCTGCCCGGCCGCGATGGCTTCGAGGATATCCCGGGTGTTGGTCAGCGCCAGAGACGGCGTGACCATGAGCGAGGCGCTCCACTCTAGAGGTTTGCCGTGAAGGATGAACAGCTCCCCGCGGTGCACCGGACCGCCGGCATGGACCGGGATGGATGCCGTGTGCCGGCCGCCGCGAATCGCCAGCTCCTCGAAAAGATCCTGGGCGTGCAGGCCATCGTGAACGCGGTTCACCACGATCCCCATGGCGCCCTGCGCATGGTGCTCGCAGATGCAGGTGACGGTCTGCGCGAAGTTGGGATCGCTCATCCCGGGCATGGCCACGAGAAAGTGTCCCTTCAGGGAACCCTCATAGGTGCTGGGCATGGGTGCTCCAAGGAGGTTACGGCAACCGAAACGTCGGAATCTTGTAAACTAAAAGGATCAGGCAGGTTTGTCAAGTTCGAGCAATTCGTAGACTTTCAGGCTTCCCAGGTCGCTCGGAGAATCCGCCGGCAGCGGCACGGCATGCACGACCGGGCGGGAGCGCACGGCGCGCAGGGTCGCATCGCTGATCAGGATCCCGTTGGGAAAGGCCTTGGCCAGGCCCTGCAACCGAAACACCGTGTTGACCGCGTCCCCTATCACGGTGTAGTCCATTTTCTTTTCGAAGCCGATGTTTCCGGCCACCACTTCCCCGGTATGCACGCTGATTCCCATTTCGATGGGACGGCCCAGCTCGCGGCTCAGCATCCGGTTCTTGTCCGCCAGCGAGCGCTTCATCTCCAGAGCCGCCTGCAGGGCGTTGTCCGGATCGGCGACGCTGGAGACCGGCGCCCCGAAGACCGCCAGGAACCCATCACCGATGTATTTGTCGACGATGCCGTGATGCTTGAACACGAGCTCGCCCATGGTCTCGAAAAATCGGTTCAACAGCGCCACCGTCTTGGGCGGCCCGATCTGCTTTGAAATCCGCGAGAACCCTCGGATGTCGATGTTCAGCAGCGTGATGGTTTTCACCTCTTCAACGACCGGGTTTCCGCCTTCGAGGCCATGAATGATCTTGTCCACGACCTCTTTGGGCACGAAGGTCTGGAACAGGCGGCGCACATCGCGTTCATGCTCCGCGGCCGCCACGGTTCGCTTGTAAAGGCGCGCATTCTCGAGCGCGATGCTGACCGAGGCCGCAATGGCCTGCAAAAGGTCGCGATCGTTGACGTCGAAATGCCCGGTCACCTTGTTCAGCACTTCAATCACGCCGATGACCCGGCCCTGGGAGATCATGGGAACGCACAGCGCCGAGCGCGTGCGAAACCCGGAATCCTCATCGATGACCGGGAAGAACTGCATGGATTTTTCGGTGTCGTTGACGATGACGGCCTCGCCCCGCGCCGCCACATACCCGGCGATGCCCTGCCCCAACTGGAGCCGAAACGCTTTGAGCACCGGCAGGCTTCCGTTGAAGGCCACGGCCACCTCCAGTTCCTGTCCCTCCAAGAACAGCAGGGAGCCCGCTTCGACATTGACCACCTCGCGGATCAGGTCCAGCGTGTACTGCAGGACCTTGTTCAGATCGAACGTGGAGGAGGCCAGCGCGCTGCCGACCTGACGGATCGTCTCCATTTCCTGTGAGCGCTTGTGCACGGCGGCGAGCAGCCGGTTGCGGTCCACCGCCAGTGCGAGCCCGCCGGCGATCCATGCCACCAGGCTCTGGTTTTCGATGAAGGCCTCCCGGCCGCGGCCGACCATCACCAGAACGCCCAGCAGGCGGCCGGCCGTCTTCAGCGGAGCCAGCAAGCACCGGTCGGCGTTGTAGGGGCCGAAGAGGGCCTGCTCCAGCGGCGTCAGCTCCTGCGAGGGGAGTTCCAGAATCATGCCGGATTCCTGCTCAAACGCCTTTTCGACGATCGATCCCTCGTAGCTGTGTTCGGAATGCGTGCGGAGGTCGGTGCCGGAGCCACTGACCCAGCCCTTGACCTGCACCGTCTTGTGCTTGGTTTCATCCTTCACCAGAATGCCGGCCGCATCATACGGCACCGCGTTTTGCAGTTCGCGCAGAACGGTGTGCATCAGATCGCCGTTGCGGAAACTCGAGTTCAGCAGCGTGACAATCCGGTCGATGGTGCGCCGCCCGACGGCGGCACGGTCGTTCTCCCGCAGCAAGCGCAGGTTCTCAATGGTAAAGGCCGCGTTGCTCAGCAGCGGCGTCAACAGCTCGATCTCCTGTTGACAGTAGGTCCGCTGGGGGTCGCGGCTGGATATCGTCAGCACGCCGATGATGGCCTTGCTGGTTTTGATCGGCATGCACACGAAGGACTTGGAACCATAGTGGGGAAGGTTGGTGCGGCCGAAGCGCCTGTCGGTCTCGATGTCCGCCACCACGAGCGCCGATTTGTTGATGACCGCATACTTGGCGATGCTGGTGTCGAAATCGATCCGGTCGCCGGGCTTGACGTGCTCGCCCAGCCCGATGGTGGTCTTGACCCAAAAGGATTTGGGCTCGGCGGGGTCGAGCGTCAACACCGATCCCATATCCGAGTGGGTGAGCGCCAGCGCCCGTTCCAGCGCGACGCACAGGATCTCCTCGGAGTCGAAGGTGACGTAGCAGAGCTCGGACAGGTCCTTGAGAACCGAAATGCCGGCCGATGTTCTTTCGAGCCGCTGAACCGCTTGACCAAAGTGGCTGCGAATCGACTGGAAGGATTGAGCGATGGCCTGAAGCTCGTCGACGGGAGCTGCGGCTGCCTCGCCGCCGTTCGGCATCGCCGGCAGCGATCGCACCGCATCCGACAGGTCGGTGATGCGCTGGAAGAGATTCTTAAGGATGCCGAAGCCGAAATAGGCGCAGACCAGCAGGCCCAGGAAATAGTAGGAAACATGGTCATCGCCGAGGATGCCTTGACGTTGACTGAAATAGATGAAGCCCCCCACCGGCAGCAGAAAGAACAGCCCGAAGGCTAAATGCAGCTTGCGCTGCAGCCGGGGCGAGGGGCGGCGTTTGGGAAGATGCCAAGAGCTCACGTTCATTGGGCGGACCCCGTTCGGGGGAGCGATATCGGACGATCGGGCCTGAAGAGCCTATCGGCCAAATGCCGGATCGTCTTAAGCGTCCCCGGCCGCCCGTCGGTCGCTGCGCAGAAAGGCCCGGACCGCGCGTCTGCCCGCGGCTTGACTTTCGCCGCGGGCGCGGGTAACGGGGTCCGCATGCGCGCGGTGGTTCAACGGGTGAGCGAGGCGTCGGTCAGCGTCGGTGAGGAAGTGATCAGCCGCATCGGCACCGGGCTGGTGGTCCTCCTGGGCGTGTCCAGGAGCGACGGCCGCAAGGACGCGGAGGCCTTGGCGGCCAAGATCCCCCAATTGCGGATCTTCGAGGATGCCGGCGGGAAGCTGAATCGATCCCTGCTGGAGGCCGGCGGGCAGCTCCTGGTCGTTTCCCAGTTCACGCTGCTGGGAGACTGCCGCAGAGGCCGCCGGCCCTCGTTCATCGCGGCGGCCGAACCGGAGCAGGCCGTCGAGCTCTACGAGCATTTCATCCAGCAGGCGCGGGCGCTGGGGGTCTCGGTCCGAACCGGACGGTTCCAGGCGCGCATGGCGGTGGCTCTCGTCAACGACGGCCCGGTGACCCTGATACTCGAGAGCTGAGGCCTCCGGTCGGTCTGCGACCGGGAATTCCGGCCCTATCCGGAAATGATGTGCGCATACGCGCTGTGGTTGTGGATGGACTCGAAGTTTTCGGCGCTGACCGAAAACCAGGTGATATTGGGGTCCGCCACCAGCCGCTTGGCCACATCGCGCACCATGTCCTCGACGAACTTGGGATTCTGGAAGGCCCGCTCGGTGACGCATTTTTCATCGACCCGTTTGAGCACCGAGTAAACGTCGCTCGAGGCCGTGGACTCCACTAGCTCGATCATGTCCTCCAGCCAGATGAACTTCCGAAACCGCAGGCGCAGCCGAACCTCGCCGCGCTGGTTGTGGGCACCGAAATCGCTGATCTCCTTCGAACACGGACAGACCGAGGTGATCGGCACCAGCACCTCGGACATGAGATCCACCTTGTCGGAGGCGTCGCTCGAACCCACGATCCGGCACGCGTAGTCCATCAGCCCGGTGGCCATGCTGATCGGCGCTTTTTTTTCGATGAAATACGGAAATGCCATTTCCAGGTGGGCGGAGGCGGCGTTCAGGAATTTCTTCATATGGTCGAGGATGACCGAGAATTTCTGCAGCGACACTTCCGGTTTCAGAACGTGCAGCATCTCCACGAACCGGCTCATGTGGGTGCCTTTGCATTCGTGGGGCAGGTCGACAAACATGTTGATCGCGGCCACGGTGTGCTGGTACCCGTCGCGCCGGTCGCGCACGCGAATCGGGTAGCGCAGGTTCTTGATGCCCACCTGGTTGATCGGGATGTTGCGAAAATCCCTGTCGTTCTGGACGTCCCGAAGGCTCACTTCAACAGGTACTCCGGTTTCAGGTGACGCATGGCCCTGAAAATGTTCCCTTTGATCTTGGGGTTGCTGCGATACAGCTGCTGCAGGAGGTGCTGGATGTCGGATCTCCGCGACCGCCCGGCCGACGGGCAGGGGTTTGCGCGGACCGGCAGCTGCCGTTCGTTGGCGAACCGGCGGACGAGGTCCGCCTCCGCGTAGGCGAGCGGGCGGATCACCCGGAAGCGGCCGCTGAACATGTCCTGCGCCGGCCGCATGGTGCTGATCTCGCCCGCAAAGCAGATGTTCAGGAACAAGGTCTCGATCACGTCGTCCTTGTTGTGGCCCAGCGCCAGGACGGAACAGCCCCGCTCCGCGGCAATTTCGAAAAGCCGTTTGCGCCGCAGGCGTGCGCAGAGAAAGCAGGGATTTTCGCGATTCAGCGGGCCGTGGCTCATCACGCCGAAATCGTTGGCTTCCACCCGCAGCCCCACCTCCAGCCGCTCGCAAAACGGCCGCATCGCCTCGCCGGCCCTGCCGCCGAATCCCGGATCGATATAAGCCGCCTCCAGGTGGTAGGCGACGCGGACGCGCGGGCGCCGCTCGGCAAGCATCCACAGCAAGGCCAGGCTGTCGGAGCCTCCGGAAAGCCCCACCAGGATCCGCTCCCCGTCCCGGATCATGTCGTAATCATGAATGGCCTTGCCCATGGCGCGGTTCAGCGCCTGGTATGCGTTGCCGGACCTGCGCAACCGGGGGTCAGCCCTCGTCGGTTCTGGGCGCTCGCGAAACGATTCGGCCCGCAGCAATCTCTCTCAGCGAGATGACCACGTCCTCATTCTTGGGAGAGCTGACCAGATAATCGGAACCCTCTCGGATCTGCCGCACCCGTCTGGCCACCATGTTGACCAGCTGGAATCGGTTGGGAACCTTTTTCAGACAATCTTCCACCGTAATTCTCGCCACGTTCGCTCCTCCACGCAATTCATCGGGATCTAATTGATTTCAACCAGTTCGTAGGCGCGTTTACCGCCCGGCACCTGGATCACGAGCTCATCGCCGGGCTTGCGTCCCAGGATGGCCTTGCCAAGAGGGGAGGCGATGGAGATGCGCCCGTTGTTCACGTCCGATTCGTCGGGGCCCACCAGTTGGTATTCCACATCCTGCCCGGTTTCCAGGTTCTCCAGGCGCACCCGGCTGCCGAACACCGCCCGATCCTTGGGCAGGTTGTGGGGGTGGATGATCTCCAAGCAGGCCAGCTTGTATTCCAGCTCGCTGATGCGACCCTCGATGAAGCTCTGGCGGTCCTTGGCGGCGGCGTATTCGGCATTCTCGCTCAGGTCGCCGTGGGATCGGGCCTCCTCGATCGCACGGATGTTCTCGGGGCGCTCCACGCGCTTGAGATTTTCAAGTTCTCGCCGGATGGCGTCATAGCCTTCCGGAGTGACGGGGATTCGTTCCAAGGTTTCGCTCCTGATGTCGGATGGCGGTTTCGGTAAGAATTCGGGTCGTCGTCGGCCTAAAGGTGGCTCTGAGCCAGAAGTTGGGCGATCTGGACCGCGTTGGTGGCCGCGCCTTTGCGAATGTTGTCGGCGACGATCCACAGGTTGATGCCGTTCGGCACGGATTCGTCCTTGCGGATGCGGCCGACGAAGGTCAGATCCTGTCCCGCGGCGTCGATGGCCAGCGGATAGCGGTTGTGCGCGGGGTCATCGACCACCTGGACGCCGGGAGCGGAGGACAGGATGCGGCGCACCTCGTCGGGGGGACAGGGCCTTTCGGTCTCCACGTTGACCGATTCGCTGTGGCCGAAAAACACCGGCACCCGCACCGTGGTCGCCGTAACGGCCATCGTCGGCGCCTCCATGATCTTGCGGGTTTCGTTCACCATCTTCATTTCTTCCTTGGTGTAGCCGTTGTCGAGGAACTTGTCGATGTGCGGCAGGCAGTTGAACGCGATGCGATGGGGATAGACCGACCGCTCGACTGAAAGGAAGTTGATCATGGCCCGGGTCTGGTTGAAGAGCTCGTCGATGGCTTTCTTGCCGGTGCCCGAAACCGATTGGTAGGTGGACACCACCACGCGCCGGATGCCGAAGGCGCGATGAATCGGGTTCAGGGCGACCACCATCTGGATGGTGGAACAGTTGGGATTGGCGATGATCCCCTTTTGCTTGTATTGGGCCACGGCCTGCGGGTTGACTTCCGGGACGACCAGGGGCACCTGCGGGTCCATGCGCCAGGCGCTCGAGTTGTCGACCACGACGCAACCGTCCCGCGCGGCGGCCGGTGCGAAGCTCTCGCTGGTGGCGCCGCCGGCGGAGAAAAGCGCGATATCGACCCCCTTGAAAGAGCGATCGGTGAGCTCCTGCACGTCGATCAACTCGCCCCGGTACCGCAGCTGGCGCCCCACCGAGCGGGCCGATGCCAGCAGCGTCAGCCGCTGGACCGGAAAATCCATTTCTTCGAGACAGGCGATCATCTGGTTGCCGACCGCTCCGGTGGCTCCGGCAACGGCCACGTTGAACCGTCTGGATCCCATTTTCTCCCTCCTGAACCCCAACCGGCCTTCGGGCGCGACGCGCCTCAGCGCGGACCGGCGACGTCCGCAAAGCTGCCGATGATCGAACTTCCCGCCTGGACCTTGTCGCCCACCGATACCGCCAGGCGGATTTCCGGCGGCAGGTAGACGTCCAGACGCGAGCCGAAACAGATCATGCCGAAGCGCTGACCCCGTCGCACGGTTTCATCCTCCTGGACGCGGCAGATGATCCGCCGGGCGATCAGCCCGGCGACCTGCACCACGCAAAGGCGTTTGCCGTATCCGGTCTCGATGTATACGGCGTTGTGTTCGTTGCGCATGGAGGCCTCGGCGCGGTCGGCGGCAACGAATGTCCCCGGTCGATAGCGGATACGGTCGACCCGGCCCTCGGCCGGGATGCGGTTGACATGGACATCGAAAACCGACATGAAGATGCTGATTCGGGTCATCTCCGTATCGAAAAAGGCGTTGGACCGGACCCCTTCGACCGAGATCACGCGCCCGTCCGCAGGCGACACCACCCATCCGGGCCGGCTGGGGATCACCCGATCGGGGTCCCTGAAAAACCCCGCGATGCACAGCGTGCCGGCGAGCGCCGCCAGCGCCAGCGGCGTCAGGCCCAGCAGCGCCAGTACCAGCGTGACGAAAGCGGACCCCGCCAGCAGTGGATAGCCCGCGCTTGCTATCGGAAACGCCCAGCGGCTGGGCGTTTCCGACCACATGAAGTCATCCATGAGTGTTGGGTCCCGGCTCCCTTTTTCGGCTTTGATTAAAATTTTTTAAATAGCCCATAACTGCGGTTTTGTAAATGAAAACTTAGGGATGAAACGATTCAGCCGCTTCCCGGACCTTTCCCGCACAGCCGCGGTGGGCATGCCGCTCGGCATCGGGCGTACGCAGGTAGCGCGGGGAAAGGAGTTGCGGGTCGACGCCCTGCCCTCCGGCCAGCAGCGGCTGCGCCAGCCGAGCCACGAGCCCGGCGCGCGCAAGACTGCGCTCCGGCGGGACGAATTCAGCCAGCCCGCCCAGCATCGCTCGGATGCGCTCCCGGTGGCGATCGGCCCCGTCGCCCACGAAGAGCTGCGGCGCCTTCATCGGCTGCAACGCCGCCTCGAGCGGCATGACCCGCTCCGGCGCCAGAGGTTCCAGCCGGCCGCCGCCGTCGCGGTACCACCCGACATAGACCTCGCCCTTGCGCGCATCCATGAGCGCACAGATGCCATGCGGCCAGGGCAAGCATCCGGAGGCCAGCGCTTCCAGGCTTGAAACCCCCGCGCATGGCTTTCCGCCCGCGAACGCCAGCCCCTGAACCGTGCTGATGCCGATCCGCAGTCCTGTAAACGAGCCGGGACCGATGACCACCGCCAACCCATCGATCTGGGAAAGATCAAGATCCGCCAGCCGCAGCGTCTCCCGAATCATCCGCATGAGGTGGATGGAATGGGTTTGCTCCGAAACGACCGTGGTTTCCGCTGCCAGCCGATCACCGGCCCGTATGGCCACGCTGCAGCAGCGCGTGGCCGTGTCCACCGCCAGAATCCTCGGGGCCGGTTGCATTTCAGATCCCTCCCATAGTTGGCCGTCCCCGGCGGTTCAGCGCGGCGCGGGTTTGCTCCGGACCCGGGGCTTGCCGGTCTGTGCGGGCTCCAAGGCGTTTTGCAGGACTTCTTCCATGGTCTTGACCGGGATGAACTTCAGGCGGCGTTTGAGGTGGGGGGGGATCTCCACAAGGTCTTTGACGTTCTTCTTGGGGATGATGACGGCCTTGATGCCTGCACGCGCGGCGCCGAGGGCCTTTTCCTTGAGCCCGCCGATGGGCAGCACCCGCCCCCGGAGCGTGACTTCGCCCGTCATGGCGACGTCGTTGCGCACGGCGTGTCCGCTCAGAACGGACACCAGCGCCGTGGCCATGGCGATGCCCGCAGAGGGCCCGTCTTTCGGGATGGCGCCCGCCGGCACATGGATGTGAACGTCCTGGGTGTCCAGACCGGTGCGCCGGATGCGCGTCTGTTTCACGTAGCCGCGTGCATAGGTGACCGCGGCCCGGGCGGATTCCTGCATCACGTCGCCCAGCTGACCGGTGATGATGAGGTCGCCCTTGCCCTTCATCAGGGAGGCCTCAACGTACAACACCTCGCCGCCCGCCTGCGTCCACGCCAGACCGGTCGCCAATCCCGTCTGGCTGGCTTCTTGGTCCATTTCGGGTACGAACTTGGCGGGGCCCAAGTATTTCGCCAGCCGCTGCGGGGTGATGCCGCTCGGCAGGCGCTGGCCTTCGGCGATCCGCCGGGCGACTTTGCGGCAGATGTTGCCGATTTCCCGGTCCAGGTTCCGCACGCCGGCCTCGGAGGTGTATTCGGCGATGATCTGCCGCAGGGCTTTATCGCTGATCGCGACCTGCCTGGCTTTCAGTCCGCTCTCGCGGATCTGCCGGGGGATCAGGTGCTGGCGGGCGATGGCGATCTTCTCTTCCTCGGTGTAGCCGGACAGCGAGATGACCTCCATGCGGTCGAGCAGCGCCGAGGGAATGGTGTCGGTGAGATTGGCCGTCAGGATGAACATGACCCGCGACAGGTCGAAGGGCAGGTTCAGGTAATGGTCGCTGAACGCGGAGTTCTGCTCCGGATCCAGGGCCTCTAAGAGCGCAGAGGAGGGATCCCCGCGGAAATCCGCTCCCAGCTTGTCGATCTCATCCATCATGAAGACCGGGTTGCTCGTCCCGCACTGCTTCAGGCCTTGCAGAATCCGGCCCGGCAGCGCGCCGATGTACGTACGTCGGTGGCCCCGGATTTCGGCCTCGTCGCGGATGCCCCCGAGGGAGATGCGCACGAACTTGCGCTTGACCGCACGCGCGATCGCCTGCCCGAGCGAGGTCTTGCCCACCCCGGGAGGGCCCACGAAGCACAAGATGGGGCCTTTCATGCGCGGGTTCAGCTTGCGGACGCTCAGGTATTCCAGAATGCGGTCCTTGACCGATGCCAGCCCATAGTGTTCCCGGTCCAGGATCTGACGCGCCTTGCGGATATCGATGACATCCGCGGACCACCGGCTCCAGGGCATCTCCACCAGCCAATCCAGGTAGGTCCGGATCACGTTGGATTCGGCCGAATCCGGGTGCATCTGCTCCAGGCGCCGGAGCTGCTTCAGCGCCTCCTCGTGGGCGTCCTTCGACATGCGCGCTTTCTTGATCTTGCGCTGGTAGTCCTCCATCTCCATCGAACGCTCGTCATGCTCGCCCAGCTCGCGGTAGATGGCCCGCACCTGCTCGCGGAGGTAGTAATCGCGCTGGCTTTTGGAGATCTCGTCCTTCACCTCGGACTGGATTTTGGCCTGCATGGCCGAGAGCTCCAGTTCCCGCGAAAGCAGATCGTTGACGCGCTTGAGCCGCGCCTCCGCCTCCAGGACCTCCAGCAGGGATTGGGCGTCTTCGATCTTCAGGCGCAGGTTCGACGCCACCAGATCGGCGAGCTTGCCGGGATCGTCCACGTTTTGGAGGATCGAGATGATGTCGGGATTGAGCTCGCCGCGCAACGTCAGGATCTTTTCGGATTGCTCGCGCACGTTGCGCATGAGCGCTTCCACCTCGAGGGTCACCTTCTCCACCGACTCTTCGGGCAGCAGGTCGATCTGCACCCGATAAATCGAGCGCTTGCGCACGAATTTCGCTATCGTGGCTTTGGCCAGCCCCTGAACCAGCACCTTCACCCGGCCGTCCGGCAGCTTGAGCATGCGCAGCACGCGCCCGACGGTGCCGGTGTGGTAGATGTCCTCCTGGGAAGGGTTCTCGATGGCCGGATCCTTTTGGGTCGCGAGAAAGATGAATCCGTTGCCGTTGACGGCCTCCTCCACCGATCGCACGGATTTCTCACGCCCCACGAAGAGCGGCAACAGCATGTCAGAGAAGATCACCACGTCCCTGACCGGAAGCATTGGAAGGTTCGTGGGAATCTCTATGGATTTGTCGTCCTCTTCGATGATGCTGATCAAATCGTCACGGTCTGCCTCTGCCATGCTTGCTCCTGCCACCTCCGCTGGGATAGAGCCGTTCGGGAAGCCTGCGCGCGGGAAATTTTGGTAGGCAAATATCCGAAATCAGCATATAATGCAGTCAGTGAATTCCATGCTGGAAGCCGCCGGATCCCCGCCCCGCCGGTCCCGGCTCTCCATCGCTGGCGCATGGGTTCATCACCTAATATTTAATAACACCTCTTTGGGAAATAACAACCGGAGCGCGTGCGCACCGCGGACAGCCAGTGCGTTCTAGGCGAAAAAGCGCCCCCGGTCAAGTCCCACGCACAGGAGTTGCCATGGAATGGGTCGGGTTCATCTTCGGGCTACTTGTCGGCAGCTTCCTCAACGTGTGCATCTACCGGCTGCCGGCCGGCCGCTCGATCATCCGCCCCCGCTCCCAGTGCCCGCAATGCGGCCGGCAGATCCGCGCCGTCGACAACATTCCCGTACTGAGCTATCTGATCCTGCGGGGACGCTGCCGGGACTGCGGGGCCAGAATCCCTCTGCGCTACCCGATCGTGGAGCTTTTGAGCGGGGCGTTCGCCGCCATGGCCGTCGCCCGCTTCGGTCCGGGATGGCAGGCGCTGCTCGTCTATGCCCTGATCGCCGCCTTCCTGGTCATCACCTTCATCGATCTGGACCACCGGATCATCCCGGACGCGATCACCCTGCCGGGAATTCCGATCGGCCTCGCCGCCAGCTTCCTGGCGCCGGCCGCCGGGGTTGAAATGCCCCCCTGGATTACCCCGCTCGAATCGTTGATCGGCATCCTGGCAGGCGGGGGCAGCCTTTTCCTCGTGGCCTGGGGCTACCAGCTGCTCACCCGCCGCGAGGGCATGGGCGGCGGGGACATCAAGCTGCTCGCCATGATCGGCGCTTTCATCGGCTGGAAAGGAGTCCTTTTCACCATTTTCATCGCCTCCCTCACCGGGACTCTGGCCGGAATGGCCTTGATCTGGCGGCAGCGGGGCGATATGAAGCTGGCGGTGCCCTTCGGCCCATTCCTGGCCGTGGGCGCCATCGCCTATTTGTTCATCGGCCCGGAGCTCTGGGCGTGGTACATCGCCGCCATGCGCTGAGGGCGGGCACCGGACAGCAACCATGCGGATCGCCGTCCTTTCCGACATCCACGGGAACATGGACGCCTTTGAAAAGGTGCTGGAGGACCTTAACCGCTCCGGCGCCGACGCCGCGTACTGTTTGGGGGACAACATCGGCTATGGCGCCGAACCCGAGCGGGTCATTCAGGCGTTGCGGCACCGGAGCATTCCATCGGTGATGGGCAACCACGAACTGGCGGCCGTCGACCCTGGATTCCTGAGCTGGTTCAATGCGGCCGCCCGGCAATCGCTGGTCAAGACCTTCACCCTGCTCAGCAGCGCGTCGCTGGCTTTCATTCAGTCGCTTCCGCGCCACATCAGCGCCCACGGCTGCCGCTTCGTTCACGGGTTCCCGCCCGACTCGCCCACCCAGTACCTGTTTCAGGTGGAATACCGGCGCCAGCGGGAGGTTCTGGACGCGCTTCCCGAGCAGATGTTCTTCATCGGCCACACCCATCTGCTGGACGTCACGGTGTGCCTCGGCGAGGCCATGACCGCGGTCGCCTTTCGGATCGGATCGAATCCGCTGGATCCCCGCTTGAAATATCTGGTCAACATCGGCGCCGTCGGCCAGCCGCGGGACGGGGACCCGCGCGCCAAGTACGTCATCTGGGACAGCGACGCCCGGAGGCTCGACATCCGCTGCGTGTCTTACGACACCCACGCCGCGGCCGCCAAGATCCGGGCCGCGGGGCTGCCCGAGTCGCACGCCCGACGACTGCTGGGCCCGGGCTGAACGGCGGGAGGCCCGCCGGCATGCGCGATTCACGGGGCATTCGCCACATCCGCCCGGCCGGACGTCCGGCCGCGGCTGCCTTCACACCCCCATGAAACGCATCGGCAAATACATCGTCCGCGGCTTGCTCGGCCGCGGGGGCATGAGCCGGGTCTATAAAGTCGAGATCCCGCGGATCGGAAAGATCGTGGCCCTCAAACGGCTCGAGCCCCATCCGTTGCTGACGCGCCTGATGGGCGCAGAGGCAGTCCGCGAGCGGTTCGTCTCCGAGGCGCTCACGCTTGCCCGCCTGAACCACCCCCACATCGTCGCCATTCGCGATTTCGACGAAGCCGAGGGCGTACCCTTCTACACCATGGACTACTTTTTCTCCAATCTCGGGCAGCTGATCGGCGAGACGCGCCGGGCCGAGGAGCCTACCCGTCCCCTTCGGCTGGATCGCGCCGTCGCGATCCTGGGCGAGGCGCTTGCCGGCCTCGCCTGCCTGCACCATCACGGCATCGTCCACCGGGACATCAAGCCGTTCAACCTGCTCTTCGACAACCAGGAACGGGTCCAGATCGGGGATTTCGGGCTTTCGCGGCTGCGGGGCGAGTCCTTGAGCGCCCCGCGGGGCCTGAAGGTGGGTTCCCCCTGGTACGCCGCGCCGGAGCAGGAAACCTCCGCCGACCATGCGGACGGCCGCGCGGATCTTTACGCCATCAGCGTCACATGCTACCGCATGCTCACCGGCCGGCTGCCATCCCGCCCGCCGCGGCCGCCCGCCGACCTGAATGCGGACCTGGACGATTCCTGGAACGGATTCATACTGAGGGGCTTGGCCCGGCACCCGAACGATCGCTACGCCGACGCGGCCGAGATGCTGCAGACGCTTTGCGCCCTGGAGCGCGACTGGAGGGAGCGCCAGGAAAAAATCTGCCGGATGCCGGAACCGGCCCCCCCTGCGGCGCCGGCGCCGCCGGCGCCGATGATCCGGCTGCGGTCTGATCCGATCAAGATCGATACCGCCGAGGCCGGCAGGCGCTTCGGGGTCGACCGCCTGTGGCGTCCCCTGGATTACCACCTCGACCGGTTCACGGCCCTCCCGGACGGTACGCTGCGGGATGCCGTTTCCGGATTGGTGTGGCAGCAGTCCGGCTCTCCGTATCCGCTCACCTGGGAAGAGGCGCGGGCGTATGCGCGCGAAGTCGGCCGGCTTCGGTTCGCCGGCCGCGCGGGTTGGAGGCTCCCGACAATCCCCGAGCTCCTGTCGCTGCTGCGGCCGACCCCGCACGGCCGCGACTTCTGCGTGGAGCCTCTCTTTGACCGCCGCCAGCGCACGCTGTGGAGCTCCGACCGCCGGTCCTTCACGGCGGCGTGGTTTGCGGACAGCGAGATGGGATTCGTGGGGTGGCGCGACACCAGCGCGGGCTGCCATGCCCGCGCGGTCTGCAGCGGGTAGGCGTCAGCGATCGCGCGCCGCTCAGGTTTTGGCGGCGGCGCCCAGTTCCATTCCCAGCTGCAGGGCCCTCTGGTTCATCTCCAGAAAGTCCGCGGGAACGCGGGTTTCCAGGACGTCGATGATGGACTTGGGTCTGACGACATCCGTCGAAGCGATCAAGGCGCCCAGCATGCAGATGTTGAAGACGATCGGCTTGCCGATCCGCTCCATCACGGTGCGGTAGATGGGAAGCTCGCGCTGCAGGGCGTCCACCTTGCGCTGGGTCTTGACGTAGCGGCTGTCGGTGATCAGGAGGCCGCCGGGCCGGATGATCCCGGAAAATCGGTTGTAGGCCTCCTGGGTAAGGCATACCAGCACGTTCGGCTGCAGCACCTTCGGGTAGTGAATGGGGGTGTCGGCGATGATCACGTCGGAACGCGTGGCGCCGCCGCGGGCCTCGGCGCCGTAGGATTGCGACTGGACCGCGTTCAGCCCTTCCCGCAAGACCGCCGCCTCCGCCAGGATGATGGCCGCCGTGATGACCCCCTGCCCGCCCGAACCTGAAAACACCAATCTGCACCGTTCCATCAGCCGCGCCCCTTCATCGCCCGATCGACGATTTTCTGATATTCCTCGCAGTACTCCGGTCCTTCCTGCTCGACGAAAATGCCGCGTTCGATGAGCTCCGGGTGTTCCTGCTTGGCCTTGGACCCGATCGGCGTGGTGTGGTCCTTGAACCACTTGATCATGTCCGGCGCGTCGCCGATCTTGTTCTTGCGCCCGAAGTAGGTCGGGCACTGGGTGAGCACCTCGACCACCGAAAACCCTCTATGCGTGATGGCCTTGGCGATGACCTCGGTCATCTGCTGCGCATGATAGCTGGTGGCACGCGCCACAAACGTGGCCCCCGCGGCCTTGGACAGCTCGACGACATCGAAGCTCTTGTCGATCGTCCGGAAGGGGGCCGTCGTGGCGCTGATGTCGGGTCCGGACAGCGGTGAAAATTGTCCTCCGGTCATGCCGTAGATGCGGTTGTTCATGACGATGGCCGTCATGTCCACGTTGCGCCGCGCCGCGTGGATGAAATGGTTGCCGCCGATCGCCAGCGCGTCGCCGTCTCCCATGGGCACGATGATTTTGAGCTCCGGGCGGGCCAGCTTGACGCCGGTCGCGAAAGCCAGCGCCCGGCCGTGGATGGTGTGCATGGTGTGGAAGTCCACATAGCCGGTGATGCGCGACGAGCAGCCGATCCCCGATACCATCACGATTTCGTTCTTGGAGAGGCCCAGGCTCTCGATCGCCCGCACCAGCCCGCCCAGCACCTCGCCGTGCCCGCAGCCCGGGCACCAGAGGTGCGGGAAGAATCGCTCCCTCAAATAATCCTTGACTGCCATCGGTCAGACCCCTTTGCCTTGAATGATTCGCAGGATGTTGACGACGTCCGCCGGCGTGATAAAGACGCTGTCGATGCGGTTGGCGAGAAACACGCGCTCGGGATGCTCCACCGCCAGCTTCACCGACTGCATCACCTGGCCCATGTTCATCTCCACGACCACCACCGACTTGGCGTTGGCGCACTTGGCGCGCACGATGTCGCGCGGAAACGGCCACAGCGTCTGCAGCTCCAGCAGCCCCAGCCGCTCGCCCCGCTGGCGGCGCTCCTCGACCACGTGCAGCGCCGAGCGCGCCGAGGAGCCGTAGGAAATCAGGATGATCTCGGCGTCCGCGAGGTGAAACTCTCTGAAGCGGGCGAGTTCGTTGGTGCGATTCTCCAGTTTGTCCACCAGGTGCCGCATCAGGTCATGGACCACGCGCGGCTCGGTGGAGGGAAAGCCCCACATGTCATGCACCAACCCGGTCACATTGTAGCGATGCACGCCGCCGAAATCGGACATCGGCAGCCGCCCGTCTTCGCGCGGCAGGTAGGGATGGTAGTCAACGCCTTCCTTGACCGAGGTCCTGAGCCGCTCCACCAGCGGGATCTCGCCGGGTTCGGGCATGACCAGCCGCTCGCGCATGTGCGCCACGACCTCATCGAACAGCAGGATCACCGGTGTGCGATAGGTTTCGGACAGGTTGAAGGCCTCCACCGTGACGGCGAACACGTCCTGGTGGTTGGACGCCGTCAGGGCGATGATCGCATGGTCCCCATGCGTCCCCCAGCGCGCCTGGTTGACATCGCCCTGGCTGACATGGGTGGGGATGCCCGTGGAAGGTCCGCCGCGCTGCACGTCCACGATGACACAGGGGATTTCGGCCATGATCGCATACCCGAGCGCTTCCTGCATCAGCGAAAATCCTGGGCCGCTCGTGGCGGTCATCACCTTGCGGCCGGTGAGCGAGGCGCCGATGATGGCGCAGATCGAGGCGATCTCGTCCTCCATCTGGATGAACTTGCCCCCCATGCGCGGCAGCCGGTAGGCCAGATGCTCGGCGATCTCCGTAGACGGCGTGATCGGATAACCGGCGTAGAAATCCATCCCGGCATAGAGCGCTGCTTCCACACACGCCTCGTTGCCCTGCACGAACTTGACGGTTTTTCCCATGGAATCTTACTCCTGCATCTCCACTTCGATGGCGAAATCCGGGCAGCGCAGCTCGCACAGGCGGCAGCAGATGCAATCCTGGGGCCGCACGGCCACCACCTTGTCCTGGTCGTCCAATTCGAGCACGTTCTTGGGGCAGAGTTCCACGCAGATTCCGCAGCCCTTGCACCAGTCGCGGTTGATCAGATGCTGCTTCAG
>Ga0114939_10000895_pt1 | contig 24247 bp, 25 predicted proteins | sample AshMeaCrysSpring_FD_87196 | JGI IMG/M metagenome (GOLD analysis project Ga0114939, IMG submission 87196) | Groundwater microbial communities from Big Spring, Nevada to study Microbial Dark Matter (Phase II) - Ash Meadows Crystal Spring | ecosystem: Environmental > Aquatic > Deep subsurface >...
CCTGCTCGCTTTCGGCAATCATCTTTCATAGCATTCCATTCTTCTATTTGGGTATTTTCGATAACTTGTTTCAGTTGAATAATTCATCTCTCCTCATCGGGAATATCTATGAGTTTTCCAGTTTTTCCTGGGGCAATCGTCTCGAGAAGTCCTCCCTCCTTCACTCCAATCACTGGGACAGAGCAAGACATAGATTCAACAGGTGTCATACCAAAATCCTCATCCACAGGGATATAGATATTGGCTACCGCACCTGCAACGAGAGCGATAAATTCATCATCTTTCGGTGCTGGAAGTGGAAATATATTTTTATATCAGCGTGAAAGGGAAAGAATTTTTTCTTTTTCTGGATCATTCGCCCCATAGGTAAAAACGAGATTCTTCTCTGGCATATCCTGAAAAGCTCGCACAACCAAATCCACTCGCTTCGGTGGAGAAAGACGAGAACAAGAAAGGTAGTAGGAATTTGGGAGATTTTTTCATTGAAGAAGAGAAATATCCGTAGGAATAAATCTCTCGGTATCTGTCGGTGGATAGAGAATCGTAGATTCCTTTTTACAAAAATGCAGAAGTCTATCGTGGGTATTTTTTGAATTCGTAAAGATAGTATCAAATCGGTCAAGTGCCTCTATGTATTTCTTTGCCTGGAAATCAAAAATCTTCTCTATGAGAGAACGGACAAATACTGGAAATTTTGTCACATAGCGTTCTCTAAAATCAAACAGATAACGAGGTGGCGTATGGCAATAATAATACACCTTTGCATCTTTTCGAATATGCCTGAGTGCATCGAGACAATTTCCTGAAAATATGACTATATCATACTCAGAGAGCATTTTAGCCTTCCTCCGAAACCTCTCTATCAGCGTCAAGTGTCGTATACCCTTTGCAAATACTGGCTTCCCGAGTGATATCATTTTCCCTGTAAAACCGAGTTCTCGAGGATCAAAACTTCACTCTGAAAAAAATCCAGAAATCAAGTCAGCATCGAGTGACTTTGCCATGAGTGTCACGAGTCTCTCCCCTCCCCCACGATAGAGAAATGCATCATGGAGAATAGCGATTTTTTGTTTTTTTGTTTCTAGGGTTTGCATGTGGGAAGTATAGATGTTTCTCTCATGAAATCAATGAAAATATATGAAAAATTCGAGAAAGTATGATATCTCTCGTGAGAGAAAAAAGAAAACTGGAAAAATGGGGGGAAAAAGATAGAATTAGCAACATGATTAAAGTAGGGTCTAGAGTATACTGATGTGATAATAAAATTTTGTGAAGATTATTGAAGTTTTTTAGACGAGATAAGGAAAGCATTATGAAATAAAATGGGTTACGGAATATCAAGGGTTCGTGCAATAGAATTTATCCTTTTCCAAGGAGGAAATACGAAAAATGCAAAATAAAAAAATCGCCATCGTCACGGACTGGCTCATCGATTTCTGATGAGCAGAACTCGTCATATCACACCTCCTCGAGGTATATCCTGAGGCGGATATATTTACGAGTGTGCGTTTTATGGAACATCCGATGCTCGAGGGACGAAGAGTCTATACGAGCTGGATTCAGAAAATCCCGTTTTTGAATCGAAAACATAAACTCGCAGGAATACTCAGACCATGGGCATTTCGGAGTTTTGATCTCTCGGAATACGATATCATCATCTCATCGAGCTCTGCTGAGGCAAAAAATGCTGGATTTTCAAGAAGAAAACCATGAGCAAAACACTTTTGTTACTGTCATACACCCACTCGCTACTATTGGAGTCATGCGAAGGAATATGAGGATATGATGGAATTTGGATTCTGGAATCCTCTCGTAAAATCTATATTTCGTCTCGTGAAGTGATGGATGCAAAAAGTGGATTATGAAGCTGCACAAAAAGTAGACTTTTTTATCGCAAATTCAGAGACAACCGCTACGAGAATAAAAAAATACTATCATCGAGATGCGGAAGTCATCTATCCATGAATCGATGAAACTGCATTTCGTTTATCTGAAATAAAAGGAGACTTTTATCTGGGAGTCTCTCGTTGTATCCCCTACAAGAAGCTCGACCTCCTCGTCGAAGCATTTAACCAAAATAAAAAAAATCTCATTCTCTGCACCAATACAGATAATCTCCTACACCATGAACTCGTCGGAAAGTCATGAGCAAATATTACCTGGATTTTCGCACCATCTCTGGAAGAAAAAACAAAACTCTATAGAGAAGCAAGGGCTTTTCTTTTTCCTCCAGAAGAAGACTTCGGGCTCGTACCAGTCGAGGCAATGATGAGTGGAACTCCTATAATCGCCTATGGAAAATGAGGTGGAACAGAGTCAGTCAGAGAATGAGAAACGGGGATATTTTTCACTCCACAAACTCCGGAAGCGCTCAATGAGGCAATAGAAAAATTCGAGAAAATGGAATGGAATAGTGAGAAAATACGAACGCGAGGGATGGAGTTTTCGAAAGAACGGTTTCAGGAAAAGATATATCATTTTATAAAAAAATACTACAAATTGTAGTATTTTTTTATAAATCAGCGCAAAAGTATGCTAGATGTATTCTTTGGAGCATCCTGGTACAGATTATCAATAATTTTATCTGGGTCTAGTCATTCTGATATTAGCTGTTCCCGCATAAGTTTTACTAAAAATGAGGTAAATTGTGGAGAAAATTCAGGATGAAATTGAGTACCATAAGCATTATCCCCAACTTGAATTGTCTCAATAATATCAGAATGAGACCGTATTATCCCACTAACAGCCTCTCAGCTATCATATACAGCCTGTTTATGAGACCAAATTGAATAAAAAGAATTTCCCACTTCATCCTTTATAAAATCTGAACCGATTCTTCTAGAGGGCATATATTTTACAGTTCATCAGAAAGCTGTCGCGAGTATCTGATGTCAAAAACATATTCAGAACAAAGGCTTTCATTTATTTACTTCAGCATGTACAAATTTTACAAGCCTATCAATCCACTCATACTTTTCTTTATCAGTGACCATTGAGGGAGATCAGCCGAGTATATAGGCATCAGCACTATAACTTGGAGGAATTCCATCCATAGCACGAATGACTTCAATTTGTACCTTCCGAGAAAGTCAATCTATTCATATTGCATCGATAAATACTTGCTCCTCAGTTTTTAAAGCAGAAGATCTTTCTTGATCATTAAAACCAAACTCCGGATTTTCCACTAAAGAAGCAAATCATCACTCTGGTACAGATGAAATTATAGCAAGTTTTTGAATCATATTTTCTATGATATTAAGTATAATTAATTATTTGTCAAAAAATTCCAAGACTTGAACCTTTCAGTATCTTTCAAGTGATCAGATACAAATCGGAAAGATACCCCTTTCATTTCACGATTTTATTGAGTTTTTTAAGTATGCATTTATTGTTTCATGCTCAACATCATAAGTCATATATCGCCAAGGTGTAGCAACAGAATTTGTTAAAAGAATACTAGAGATTGCTGGATATGTTGCGCCCGTCCAACGAGCATTTACTTCGGTAGCATATACTTCTCCTAAATCACTTACCATAAAATCAATTCCTCAAAATCATGTGTAACCGAGACTTGAAATATAATTGATAATCATCTCTGACTGAAAGAGGATTTCTTTTATAGCTTCGGGATGCGTATGAAGGAAAGTACTCGGAGATATATTACCAAGATAATGTTGTCAATCTTCCAGAATTTGGTCGGTAAGTCAAAATATATAACCATTTTTTGTAGAAGGATCAATAACGAATTGAATACTTGGAGAACCAATCTTTTGAATAACTTTCTCAATAATGATTTCTTGTCATCAGTACTGGTCAAGAATTTCATTAAGAGTGTTTTTCTTGTTACTCCAGAAACCATAACCAGAAACACCCAAAGGGGACTTAAAAAAATATTCCTCTGACATATTATAGTATTCTTCAATAATCTTCAAGTCACTCGAACTAGTACCAGAAACGAATGGAAGCCCCTCTTGAATGAGAAATTTCTTAAGTAAGAGCTTATTATTTGCTCTCATATTTATATCAGATGAGATATGACACTGTAATCAAAGTTCTTTTGCAAGAGTTTCTACATTACTATCAACAAAAAGGGAGAGAAGTTTTTTAAAATTCTTTGTACGGATTTCTGAAAGAGTTTGCTTATTTTCAAGTAATATTTCAGTAAGAGTATTAGACGGAATATTAGGAACATGGAATATTTTAACATTCTTTGCGAGACCAAGTGACTGGAAATAGTTAAGAATACTCTCATTTACACCATCAGCGACAATCAGATTGGTATTTTTAAGAATAGGAAGAATTCTTTGATCATAATATCAAACAAACGGAATATGAGGCAAAACTTCTTTTTTAATCAGGAGCCTTGTGTCACATAAAACAAGAGTATCAGGAGTAAAAATATTTTCTAGTACCTGTAGTATATCCTGAATGATTCATTCTGAATGATATATGTGATTTATAATCATAATAATAAACTCAATAATTATATTTCAAGAGTGTATAATTTTACCTATAGAAAGCAACCTCACTATTCTATATTAAATAAAATACTTTTTATATATTATAGAATTTACATATACTCAAAATATGAAAGTAGCTACATTTTTTGAATCTCTCAAAATCGGATGATGAGTGGAAAAGGTCCAAGCAGTTGTAGGAAGTACACTCTCTAAGCAATGACATGATGTTATCTATCTCGTCATGAAAGATAAAACTCCGAGAAATGAATACGCATGAACAATAGTTTCTTTGGAAGAAGAATTTATTTTTGGTTTTTGATTCAAAAAAATTCTTTCACTTTTTCGACTCGCAAAAAAAGTTTCAGAATTTTGCAAAAAAGAAAAAATAGATGTTATACTCGGGCAAGGTGACTTTTTTTATATGGTTGTTGCTCTGAGTAAGTGGCTTTACAGAAATCCTACAAAATGTGTCGGAGTTGTTCATACTACTATTGGAATATGGCATCCTCTTATAAAGGAGGTCTTGATTTTTCTCTTAAAAAAACTCGATTTCATCATCTTAATTTCACATATTGAAAAGAGAACTTTTATAGAAAAATACTGATTTAGAAAAGAAAAATGTCAGGTTATCTATAATTCTATCGATACAAAGAGTCTCGAAGAAAAGAAAAATCTTCCCCTTCCAGAAGCATATAAAAATCTCTTTTCTCCTGACAAATTCATATTTATCAATATCGGTCGATGTACCTACCAAAAAAATCAGGCACTTCTCCTCAAGGCATTTGATATAGTTTATTCTAAATATCCAAATACAGAGCTCGTCATACTCTGACAATGAGATCTTATGGAGGAACTTCTGAACCAAAAAAGCCTCCTTTCATCGAGAAATAATATTCACTTTCTCGGAAATCAGGAGAATGTATATCCATTTCTTATGAATGCAGATTGTTTTGTGCTTTCGAGTCGATTTGAATGATTTCCTATGGTTCTCATAGAAGTAGCAAATATAGGAGAACTCCCTGTTTTATCTACAGATTGCCCTACGGGTCCAAGCGAACTTCTCGAAGAAGAATTTCTTTCAGATGTGGATAAAGAAGAGGAACTCTCTGAAAATATGATAAAAATGATTAAGAACTCAACCTACAGGGACAAAAATCTTTCCCTATTGAAGTCAAGAAAACATTTATTCTCTCATGAGACTATTTCCTCAGAATGGAGTCACCTTTTTGAAACTTGGTCGTCTTAATGTCGTATATTCCTAGTTTGGCAAATATCTTGGTCTTCCATTTTCTCCAACCATATTCATCCATCCTTCATCCTGCTCACCACTCTGCACTAAACTCTGGATGAACTCATCGAATACTCATGTTAATACCTGATTGTTTTATGTAGTAATAATACAATCTCTCGAGACTTCTCGTAGCAAATGGCTGAGTGAGTTGTGGTCATTTTCCATAAAAATGCATACGAAAGTAGGCTGGTGTTGTCTTGAAAAAAGACGTATGGACTGTATTTTTTCCAATTCCTCATCGAATAAATACACTTTGTTCACTTTCCCAAGCACTTACTACATCATCAAGATTTTTCACCCAATATCTTCCGGTAATCTTGTAAAATGTTTTTGCTGTTTTGAGTATTTCCGAATTATCAAGTGCATACTCCATAATTTCCTGATCACCATAGGATCTATGAAGTTTTTGTATCATTTCATAATCTCATTTGAAGGAAAGAAACTCAATTTCTTTTCCATAAAAATGACATATTCCCTCAATATGACCTCTATCTGAAATAGGAGCAAGTGAGTTTTCGCAAAATATAAACTGACGAAATGGGGAATTGGTTATAAAACGAACAAGATTTTCTATATATTGAGTATAACGAACTTTTGGATCAAGAAGTTTTAACAATTCAGAAGACTGTGGAATAATCGTTGCTGTCAGAAGGAGTGGGGAGTCTATCATAATCTATACGAAAAGTGAACGAATAAGAGGTATATCTTCTTTTGTAATTTTTTCAGGAATTTTCTCGTATAGCCGAAGTACTTTATCAATAGAAAGCTTTGAGTAATCCAGTTTTATCAGTTCAGCAATAACCTCTTCATCAAAGCGATATCAGATAACTTTTGCTGGCACTCAGCCAACAATTGCATATGGAGGGATATCTTTGGTAACAAGAGCATGTGTTCAGATAATGGCGCCCTGTCAGACTGTAACACCCGAAAGAATAGATGCACATTCCCCTATCCAAACATCATCCTTTATAGTAATCTTTCCATTATTATAGATTTCTTTTGGAATAGATACTTCATGCGGAATTCCATGTCGCATACCAAATGGATACGATGAAAATGAGTGAAACTTATGATTTCATCCGAGATAAAAACGAACTCCATCAGCAATAGAGCAAAATGAACCTATCTCAAGTCACTCTCCTTTATGTCAAAAAGCGAGCATACTCACTCATCAATAGGTATAATTTCCTATTTTTACATTTTCAAGAGGAAATATATCAATTGCATGTGTTTTATTATGAAGATTTCTTTTTCTATACTGAATACGAAAAAGAAATAGCTGAAACATAAGTCATATCTTTCGAAAAATAATCCAGCATCAGGAAATATATGGGTACAAGGCTTTTATCATAAAATTTATTTCTTCTTCTTTCTTAAAAAATAAGTTACACTACTTCATCATGACTTTGCCTTATTTAAGGCATCTGCAAGAATCTGATATTTTTTAATATCTATATCTGGGATTTTTAGGTCTTTAATCTGATTAAAAGAAATATCCCATGAATATAGCTCACTTCGAGCAAGTTCCCACGCTGTTTGTTCATAAATTGCATTTTCTATAACCAGATTTGTTCGATTTACCATTATTTGAAATCATTTATCTGTAAAAATAGATACATGTCGTGGAGCATCGAACGAAAGCCAGTTTTTTCAGAACTTTTCAAAAGCCCCACCAATAACGGGCATTGCCAAAACAATCACACCATCATCCTTTAAAACCTTTTCAAGTCAATGTAATATTTCCTCTTGATTTAGGAAATGTTCAAAAGTATGAGAAAGTATAACAATATCAAATCTCTTTTCTTGTTCATGCTTTACCAGAAATCTTTCTATTGTAATATTTTCAATATGAACATCTGTCGAATGATTTATAAAATGGGGCTCGACTCCAAGTAAATTATTAAATCAAAGAACTCTAATCTGATGAAGTAAGGTTCCAAAACCGCACCCCAAATCTACAATCGAAATATCTTTGTTTTTATTTTCAAGCATACGATAAGCCTCTCAAACCCATCATATATTTGGCTCAGGATAATACTTTTTTAGCTTATAAAATATTTCTCGAAGTACCTTTCAAATTAATCATTTTTTAAAGAAATTTACATAATATATTTGTTTCCATAGCCACCTTTTCAAAAATGGCTCCTCTCTAAAATCTGTGTGATACCCTGAAGGATAAAATTTTGAGAAATTATTAATGTTATCAATAAGATAGCATGATCCGCATTTTGAGCATCGTTCATAACGAAACTCTTCACGTGTTCCGAAAATCATCTCTCGAACTACAAAAGGAGTATTATTTTCTTTATTAAGACATCCAGGACAGTGAGTAAACATAAATTTATTGATTATTTTATATATGAAGATAATTATTTCATGGATTTTCCTTTAGAAGAATAAAAGGTATCTGCCTTGGAATAATATGGATATTATTAGTGTGTAAGCTCTTTAGAAGAGCATGCTCTGCATCAAGAATATAGAGTCACGAGTCTCTAAAAAAAGAAGTGACTATAGAAAGAAATGACATAAGGATACCTCTTACTGTTATTTTATGGGCTCTTTTTCCAAAGAATTGAATCAAGTAAATTAGCAATAAGTATATTCTAGCATGTACCCTCCTTTTTTCCTGTATTACAAAAAGGGAGGCTACCTGAAAGAACATATTACTGTAAATTTCCATGGACTCATTTCATCAAAATGCAAAAACATCATAGATATTTGTAGTATCTTTGGGTAAACTCAATACAATACTCTTTTCATTTTTTTCTATAGACTGCTTTATATCAAGAAAATCTATAGAATCAAGAAAAAGCAAATCAAATCGAACTCGAATAACTACGTCATACAAAATATTATTTTTCTTAGCATACTCATTCTTTACAGTATTAGAACGGGAGATTTTATATAATTGTTGTAAATAATTCAAAAACATTGTTCAGGAAAGATTTTCAACAAAGAAAACGCTTCTCGAAAGAGAATTACTTATAAAATCCTGATAATATTTTTCTATGACTCACACAACCTTTTTACTTTCAATTTTCTCAATTACTGTAGGATTCATTTGATAAATCTTTTCCATATCACTATCATCTTCAACTGCACAGAAGATATCATATTCAAATCATTGCTCTATAGCAGCATCAAAAAGATTCTTCTTAAAATAAGTATAGGTTATATCAAAGGTTCGAGCTTGTCATGAAAAACAAAATGCAATACGAGGTTTCATATAATTTTTCCCAATTATACGAAATGATAAATTGATGCAAATAAAAAAACTCTTTTTAGAGTTTCTTTATAAGTTGAATATAGTCCGTGCATACAAAATCTGGACTGAGAGACAGAACTTCACTCATTCGGGTTTTCCATAACTCTATATCTTTTGCATCTTCATGAGCTTCTGATCAGAGCAGTCATGGAGATGTTGCATGAAGTTCTGGGGTCACCAGTCATATTTTAAGTCATTTTGAACGAAATAAAGAAAAAACTTCTTTTGTATATAGGGCTTTTATTCCTCCATTTTCATCTATTTTGTCCCATTCATCGAGCCATACTCAGGAAAATAATCAAGCATTATCCAAAACATCTCAGATAGATAAAAGAGTATAACCAGTGCATTCATTATATCTTTTTATGTCATACGCATGAGCTACAGAAGGAAATAGTTCTAACTCAGGAAAAATAGACTTTATATATCGAGCTGTTTCGAGTTTTATATCAAACAAAAATAGCTTTTTTTCTATTCACGGGTGCTTTTTTATGCTTCAGAGAATACTATCAATTTGTTGTTGATTTTGAAATTTTGATTTTAAATGGAGTGCTGAATACTCTCATTCACTCCTATTTGTATCTATAAGTGAAAGCAAGTCATCAAATGTAAGTATGGTTCCATTTTTAGATATAGATGACTGTATATCATCCCAAGGTATATCTTTTGTATCACGGATATCTCTCCCATTTGTGATGCGCTTAAGGGTAGAATCATGAAAGACGAAACATACACCATCTTTTGTGAAGTTAACATCAAATTCAAGTCAAAATCATCTTTCAAGATGATTTTGAAATGCCTCTTTTGTACTTTCAGAAAATAAGAAAGTTGGGTTTAGGGGTTCAAGTCCACGATGGGTAAGAATTTGCATGCTAATCAATATATTTATCGTTCTTTGAACATGGTATCTTTACAACCGTTGTAGATCCATCTTCTAAACATTCAAAATCCGTTGATTCATTTGGGTGTATGAGGACAATATCCCCCACTTCAAGAACCATATCTTTCATACGAAATCTTCATTGGTTTACTATAGTATATTCTGTTGAGATTTTATGATGGTGTGAAGTCTCTGAATCACCTTTTTTGTAAAATTTCACAGCCACTTCAAACTGATCTGTAGAAAAAAGACTTGGTTCAAAGTTACCAATAAACCATCCCTTAGAAAAATTCTGTAAATTATATTTTTTCATATTAAATAGCATTAGAATACTCTGACTCTAAAAATCTATTTAAATCCTCTGGAGTTCAGATACCATGCATTCTGTCACCGATATCGTAAGTCTTTATAATTTTATCGGAAAGGATAAGTTCATTATACACTGGACATACATAAAATTCTCAATTTGTCGTAATATTCTTCCGAATCATATCTTGAGCTCCTGAAACAAAGTCAGATCACTTTTAAAATAATATAATCAAACCGTTGCAATATCACTTATTGGCTTTTTCTCAGCAACTTCTTCAACATTTCCTTCTGAATCAAGTTTAGCAAAAGACCATTTTGGATGAGTTGCCCGAAAAGACATAATAGTTCCATCAAAATTTCAGGAAGAGAACGAAAGGTAATCATTGATACCATCTACAATAAACTGATCTGAGTTTGCAATCAAAAGTTCATCTTCGTTATCGATATATTGTGAAGCAAGAAGTACGGTACATGCTGCTCATTTTGTAAGAGAATCAATTATAACAATCTCACATCATGGAGAAATAAGTGAAAGAAGGTAACTTAAGGCATACTTATCATAGTGTGCCTTTTGAACAATGAAAACGAAACGATAATCCTCTCTATCCTTTGGTCGTAGATTATCAACAACAACCTGTATCATAGGTTTTCACTTTACCTCGATAAGTGGCTTTGGAAAGGTATATCATGCCTGAGCAAATCGACTTCAAGCACCAGCCATAGGAATTACGATATTGAGCATGGTTTACAAAGTTATAGGATATGACTAAAAATACCTGAATGTACCTCTGTAGCATTAGTAACAGTTATTACCTGAGCACCAGAAGCGGTTGCTGCCTCAATTCCATGAGGAGAGTCTTCTACAATTATGGTTTCATCTGGAGTAACACCCAGTTTTTCCATCGCAAGAAGGTATATCTGTGGAGATGGCTTTGCTTCTTTTACATCTTCATTTGAGAGAATTATATCAAAATAATCGAGTATCATAGCCTTATTGAGCATCATTTCTATACTATTTCGAATAGAGTTCGAACAGCATCAAAGTTTTATTCACTTCGCTTTTAGCTTTTTGAGCATTACTTGTTTTGAGAAATCGACAACACTATTGTTATATATAGCATCTACTGTATATTGTTGTTTCATTTGGTTGATAAACTTGTGAAGTGATTCAGGTAATCACTTTTCTTCTGAAAGTTTTTTGAGTTTCACATGTGTTGGAAGTCCATCATAATAATTCTCATGTTCTTGGCGAGTGATAGTAAAACCAAAAAGTGCAAGTGCCCGATTAAGTGCTTCATAATGCCACTCTCGAGCATCAATCAAAACTCAATCCATATCGAAAAAAACAGCTTTTATCATAAATAATTTTTACCTTTTAAAAGAATACAAGATAGTGCTTATGTGTTTTATAAAAAATCTAGAAAATTTTAGTAAGCCTATTCTCGAAAGAAACCTTTCTATAAGACCATAAATAAACATTCTCCTCATAAATCATATCATCTGATTATCATATTCTCAGTGTATATCCAGTGATGAAAAAGTCAAAGTCGAGTCAGACAATTCATATCGCTCGAGAAAATGATATGGTCATGGTCTTCCGCTATGAATCCCTACGGCTCCCACATTTGTAATCTGATTCTTTGGAGGAACTATTGCCTTCCATGAATGAAATAAGCATATGAGGTACCAATCAGCATCCCAGTAATCTCAAGAAAGATAGGACATCAGTGCTTTTCTATCAAGGATATTATACTGGCAAAGCTTTGAATTTATCTGACTAAGAAGTATGTCTTTTTCTTTTTTTATTGATTCAAAAAACTTCCATTTCGCTCTCCATGTAGCCCATCACCAAAGAAGTGGTGAGTGATTCGTGAGAAAAGATGAGTCTCCATGATGTGATGAGAGAAAGTTTGATCCTGAAATAAGGGATATATCATCCCTACCAAGAGAGTTCTGTACTTGAAAACAAAAATCAAAAAATGATTTTGCAGGAATACAATCATCCTCGAGAATAATACCAAATTCAGCTTCAGAAAAAAACCAATCAATTCCGGAAGTTACCGCATCGTAACAACCGAGGTTTTTTTCACGAAATAATACCATTTTTTCACATTCCCAATCAATCTTCTCAAGCTCTATTCTTACAAGTTCGATATTTTTTTTATCAGTATCATGCCTCGGTCAGTCTTGGGCAATATATACTTTTGCTGGTTTTATCTCACGAAGTGCATCAATAAGCAGACGAGTTGTATCTGGTCTATTAAAAAGTAGGAGAAGTACTGGTATTTGGCGAGAAGTCATACTAAAAATTTTTTATTATCCTATCAATAATCTCATCACTTATCCCTTCATCAAACTTCCTTGCAAAAAGTTTTCACGAACTACTCATAGCATCAAAATCAGAAGAATCAAATATACGAGGAAGTCATGGTCATGTATGCCAATCTATATACCATAAAAGATTATTTTCAATTTCATCTTTATATGGAGAATTCAAAAGAAGTGTCTGGAAAAATAATTCATCAGGTCCAGCAATACGAGAGAACTCTTTTTTATATTTTTTCCCTTCTGAAGATGCCAGAAATGTAAGCATATAGCCCACATGTTTTTCGGAGAGAACTTGCCACTGAGATCACCAAAATATTTTATAATTGCGAATAAGATAGGTTCTTTCTGGAAGAAAGAAGTTGAATATACGAGAAAGAATATATCAAAATGCCTGATTTCTGAGTATATGGACTGGGTAAAATGGCTTTATAATACGTTTTATGAAAGCATCTATCCATTCTGGAATAAGCAAATCATGAAAGTAGTATCTTGTCACTCGATTGAGGATATTCCACTCGTCATTGGGTTGTATACGATATTCCATAAAACTCTGAGTCTGATGTTTTTCGAGAAATGAACGAATCTCATTCGGTGGCTGAATCGGAAAATCTTGCCCACTGAGGATAACAACATGATCTCCTGGGTTCATATTTTTGTAAATTTGAAACAGTCATTGGAGTGTTGCTTCTATCATAGTGAATCCTCCCCACTGTATAGAGACTCTGGAATCAATGTATTCAACGTTTCTCAAATTCAAAAGAGATATATCATGGGATTTTGCATCAAGGTGCAGATATACTCGACTTTTTTCTCCAGAAAGAACCTCTATGAGTTTTTGGAGTTGTTTTGGTCACTTATGTGCGAGGATAAGATAATGAATCATGCTACACGGAGTATAATCACAAGAAGTTAAGAATATCCTTTACTGAATCTCGTAAAATATTCGGCTTTAGTGTATAGCCACTTCCTGTATTTGCAAGAAATATTGGAAGTTTCTGTGCTGAAGCCACTTCTCTTCAAATACTTTTTATTCTTTTTGTATAGATTCATTCTATTTGGAAGTTTTCTCAGAGTGAATCATCTATTTCTGAAATAACTCCTCAAAGATGTTTCTGAAAAACTTCTTTTGATACACGAAAAAATGCCGTAGAAACTCGACGATGCCATGGCGACATATAGGAAAATATATTTTCCCTTTCTCCGTTGAGAACTACAACTTCACGAATATTGACGACCCGATACCTTCCCGTAAGTTTATAAAAGGATGTCTCGTCTTTTAGGAGGCATGAATGAGTTACAAAGTATTCAAGAATCTCCTGTTCTCAAGCACCCCTTCCTCTTTCATGAACGAGACGGACATCTCCATCAAAGGTCATATATTCAAATTCTTTTCCAAGAATCTTCGCAAAGTCTACAAGAAGTGAAAAGATTTCATGAGAATAATTTGAGTTATCACAGAGAACGATTTTATCGAATGGAGAATCTGTAAGAAGAAAAAAGATATTTGAAACATATTCTTTGAGTCTCGCCCGACTATCAACAGAGGCTTTGTAATCTTTCTGAGTCTTTGGATGTATAGTTGCAGTAAGGCAAATAAGCATAAACGAACTTTATATTTCTTTATAAATAGCAGAAAACTTCTCAAATGTTTCATCCCAAGAAAAAAACGAAGCATCTGGATGAAAAACTCTCATATCCGACTCTCGTAAGAATCACAAGAGTGCCTGTGCTAGTGCATCAATATCTGAGGAAGGAACTAAAACAAATGGGAATCGTTCATGGATTTCCTTCGTTCCACCAACATCCGTAGCAATAACTCTACAACCCGCAACGAGAGCTTCTATGACCGTCGTCGGTAAGCCTTCTTGGAGGCTCGGATTTACAAAGATATGGAAGGATGGAAGGAGTTTTTCTCTGACTTCGAGAATATCTCTTTTCCCGAGAAAAACAACAAGATTTTGGATTCAAAGTGATAGAACCAGCTTTTCCAGTGATTCCCTCTCGGTCCCATCTCAAACAATTTTTAGGGTCACTCTTTTTTCTCCTTCATATTCTCAAAGGGATTTTGCAAAAGATTGTATAAGAATATCCACTCACTTAAGGTCTACCAGTCTTCCTACATATCCAATCGATATATCATTTTCATCCCGTAAAACAGAAGAGTGCGTTGGGAGAATTCATCGATAAATTGTCTCCACATCTTGAACGGAAAATGATTCTCGAACAAATTTTTCACACATCTTACTCACAGTTATAACTCTACTCGCATGACGAAGCGTCCACTTTCAGAGAGTTTCATCATATAAACGACTTACCTGCTCAACAATCCTTTTATTTGAAACAACAAATCCACTTCCATGTTCTATATGAATCCATGGAAGAGAAAGACTCTTAGCAAAAATCCCTCAAAGAAATGATGAAAGAAAAAAACGAGTATGAGTATGGATAATCTCTGGAGACCATTTTTTTGCTTCTCTGAGCTCTCTCCAAAAACTCGGAAGAAAAAAGAGTGGGAGAGGAAAACCAGAAATAATATCATATGCAGGAAGTACGATGATTTTTACTCCATTCTCTTCCCTACTTACTCTCCCTCATTGACCAGGAGAAAGTGTAACAACACAAACATCTCATCATCGTTGTACATACTGAGAAGACCATTCCTGCACATACATTTCGAGTCAACCCGCATGTGGAGGAAAATATGGCGTAAAATGCATAACTCGTCTCAAGTTTTTCATACTCTATAGAGAGATTATTTTCTATTTTGAAGATAAAAATGAAGGCTATTTTTCATAGAAGTATCTATGTCTGTTTTTGCTTTCCATCAAAGATGTTCCGATATCTTTGCAACAGATGCAACACTGACAGCAACATCTCCAGGACGACGATTTACTGTGGCATAGGGTATAGTTTTTCATGAAACCTTTTCTGCTATCTGAAGAATTTGTTTTACTGAAAGTCAATTCCCTGTACCTACATTATATACCTCATATCATTTTTGTATATGTTCATAGACTCTCAGATGAGCATCAACCAAGTCACATACATCGATATAATCCCGAACCCCTGTTCCATCGAGAGTATCATAGTCGTCTCAAAAAATAGAGAGTTTCTCTCGTTCAGAGGTCACCACCTGCATAATATATGGAAGAAGATTATTTGGAATTCCATTTGGTGATTCCCCTATATACCCTGTTGGATGGTTTCAAATAGGATTAAAATATCTGAGAGCAACTATCTCCCATCAGGCATGAAGAGCATAGTCCTTGAGTAATTCCTCGATAACAAGTTTTGATGTTCAATATGGATTTGTAGTACTTACACTCATATCCTCTGTAAACGGTGGAATATTTCCTGTACTATACACGGTAGCGGATGAAGAAAAGATAATCTTTTTTACATGAAACTTTTCCATAACCGAAAAAAGTGCAATTGAACCACTCACATTGTTTTCCTGATATGTATGGATATTTTCACAACTCTCCCCTACTGCCTTGAGTCCAGCAAAGTGGATTACTGCATCAAAATTATGTTTCTGAAATATTCATGTAAGAGTTGTTCCATCCCGAATATCACATTCATAAAAAGTTGGGATATATCAAAGTATCTTTTCTATTCATTTGAGGCTATCTGTTGAGCTATTTACGAGATTATCAACAATGACTGTTTGATATCCTGCTTGTTCAAATGCAACAACCGCATGAGAGCCGATATATCAAGTTCACCCAGTAATGAGAAGAGTTTTTTTTGATGACATGTTACTGTTTTAGAGAAGAAATATACCTCGAAAGTCCAGTCTTCCAGTCAGGAAGAATAATGTTTGATGTATTCCTCAGAATACTCCATTCTGGTCTCTTTGCTTTTGTCGGATACTCAGAAGATGTACAGTCAATTACACGAGTATTTTTTCATGAAATTCGAAAAATCTCTCTCGCAAAATCTGACCAAGTAATGGAAAGTCACTCACATGAGTTCGAGAAATGAAAAATCTGATCAGTAGTTTCTCACCTTTTTCGATACTGAATCATGAGGGCAATCGCCTCTGATAAATCTCTACAATTCGTTGGAATTCCATGCTGATCGGAAACAACCCGAAGCTCATCTCGCGTTTCTGAAAGTTTCATCATGGTATTTACAAAATTTTTATAGACTCCCTGTTTTTGCGAATTTCCATCATAGACATCTCCTCCATAGAGCCAACTCGTTCTCACAATTATTGTTTCTGGGTTTTCATCGAGTGCGAGTCTCTCACCGAGATATTTACTCACCCCATAGGCTCCTATTGGATTACAGATATCAGTTGGAATATACCCCTCTGTTTTTTTCCCATCAAATACGTAATCTGTCGAAATAGTAATAAAATCAACTCCAAAAACTGAAGTTGCTTTTGCGAGATTTTTTACACCGAGGCTATTTACGTCGAAACATGTTTTCATGCCAATATCTTCCGCATCATCGACAGCAGTATAGGCTGCACAGTTAAGGACTATATCAGGCTCATGAAAAGAGATATATTGCATTACCGATTCAAAAGATGTAATATCACATTCTTCTCGATCAACCGAAATAATATCAAATTTTTCTGATTGAGTTCTGATAAAATCATATGCAAGCATACCCTTTCCTCCAGTGATGAGAACTTTCTTTTTTGTCATTTTAAAAAATAGGCTGAATAAGATATTCTTTCATTGTTCAATTTTGTTCGTCTTTTTGACTGACTTGAGGTGATTCTATAGCATACTTTTCCAGTAGTTCCTTCCAATGTATTTGGAGAATTTCATCATTCCAAATAATTCCACCCTCATAACCAGAATCATACACATCGTCGCACTTATAGAGAAACTCTGTATCATCTTCGAGTGTCAGAAATCCATGAGCAAACCCACGAGGAACAAAGAGCATTTTTTTATTTTCAGCAGAGAGAAGAAATCCTTCCCATTTTCCAAATGTTGGAGAGTCTTTTCTGAGATCTACAATAACATCATAAACACTTCCTGATGTTACTCGTACGAGTTTTGCCTGAGGTTTTCGAGTCTGAAAATGAAGCCCACGAAGTACTCATTTTTTACTCTTTGAGTGGTTATCTTGTACAAAATTCGTATTAATTCCAATCTTTTCAAATTCTATCATGGAATATGTCTCCATGAAAAAACCTCTCGAGTCTCAAAAAACTTGAGGTTCGATAATGTAAGCATCAGCTAAAGATGTTGTATTTTTTAAAAAAGCCATCTACTTGATAAGATTAAGAAGATATTGTCCATAACCGTTCTTCTTCATCGGCTCAGCCAGAGAGCGAACTTGATTGGCATCAATCCATCACATTCTATAAGCAACCTCCTCTGGTGATCCAACTTGAAGTCACTGACGATCTTGTACGATTTTTATAAAGTTAGCAGCATCAATCATGCTCGCATGCGTACCAGTATCAAGCCAAGCATATCCTCGATTAAAAAGTTCTACTTTTAGCCTCGATTCACGGAGGTATGCAAGATGCATATCTACAATCTCATACTCTCATCTTTCAGACTTTTTCAGTCCTCTTGCAATTTTTGGTGCATCTCCTGTATAAAAATATAGACCAGGAATAGCATAATTTGATTTTGGGGTCTTTGGCTTCTCTTCTATAGAAAGAACATTCATTTCTGCATCAAATTCGACCACTCATGAACGCTCTGGATCAGAAACAGCATATCAAAATATATAAGAATTTCCTGTTTCTTCTACTTTTCTTTTTGTCTCCTGAAGAAGTCGAGAGAATCATTGCCCATAAAAGAGATTATCTCACAAAATGAGACATGCAGAATCTCCATCCAAAAAGTCTTCAGCGAGAACAAAAGCCTGTGGAAGTCATTCAGGAGCATCTTGAACTTTATATACAAGACTCAGTCACCAAGCTGAACCGTCACCGAGAAGTCGCTCAAAAGCAGCTTTATCATGAGGAGTAGTAATGATGAGAATCTCTCGAATACCCGCAAGCATGAGTGTCGTGAGCGGGTAATAAATCATTGGCTTATCATAAATTGGCATAAGCTGTTTTGATATAGCCATGGTTATCGGATAGAGACGAGTTCAAGAACCTCATGCGAGGATAATTCCTTTCATACATTACATATTTAAATAGTATTGGGCAGTTCTCTTGATTCATTCTTCAAACTTCACTTTTGGTTCCCAACCAAGCTCATTTCGAATCTTCGTAGCATCTATAGCATAGCGCTTATCATGCCCTGGACGATCTGGAACAAAGGATATAAGCTCTTCTCATTTTCAGAGAGTGGTAAGCAGTATTTTTGTAATCTGGAGATTTGTGTATTCATTGTTCCCTCCGACGTTATAGATACTTCGACTCTTTGCTCGAGTGAATACTTCCCATATAGCATCACAATGGTCTTCTACATAAAGCCAATCACGAATATTGGAACCATCCCCATAAAGTGGCACTGCTTCATCTTTTTGCATTTTACTGATAAAAAGAGGAATAAGTGAAATAAAATTCTGATTTCGACCGTAATTATTTGAACAACGAGTAATCGTATAATCAATCCCAAAAGTTCGACCATATGCCTGCGTGAGCATATCTCCTGCAGCTTTTGAAGCGCTATACGGCGAAGATGGTTCAAGGTGAGTATCTTCAGTAAAAAATCAGCTTTCTGGAATATCTCCATATACCTCATCAGTCGATATATAATGAAAGCGATTCATCTTAAACTCTCTATGAAGATCGAGGAGGTTTTGTGTTCCGAGAGCATTTACTTCGGTAAAAAGTCGCGGATTTCGAATAGAATTATCTACATGCGACTCTGCCGCAAAATGGATAATATCCGTTGGTTGGTATTCTTTATATATTTCGCGCAGTACATCAATATCTCGAATATCTGCATGAACAAAGGCATAATTCTTGGCATTTTTTACAGCATCATCGAGTTTATTCAGGTTTCCTGCATATGTCAGAGCATCTAAATTTAGAAAAAAGATTTCTGGAAAAAGGGGCACATACTTATTGAGGAAGTTTGAGCCAATAAATCAAGCTCCACCAGTAATGATAAGCGTTTTATTCATATTCTTTTGTACTAAAAAAATTTCTTTATAAGCATACGGACAGCAACGCGAATTGCACCACCCATTCTCTGTCATTTTGCAAGGGTATATTCATCATAGTGAATATTCACTGGCACCTCCTGAAACTTGAATCCATTGGTTCCTATTTGATCTATGAGTTCACTCGCATACTCCATACCATCCATAGTTATACGAACTTTTTCGAGAACAGAAATACGCATCATCCTATATCCGTTGTGAGCATCTGTGAGATGAACTCATGAAACGAGAGAAGTAAAAATACGACCTCACCAGAGAATAATACGCCGAAGAAAAGGAACATTTGTTCGAGTTTTTACAATAAAACGAGAACCTATAACAAAATCAATGCTTGGATTTTTTTCATATGCTTCCATAAATTTATCCATATCTTTTATATCCATCTGACCATCAGCATCAAATGTAAGAAGATATTCCCAGTTTTTTTGTATTCCATGCTCCCGAATATAGGAAAATCCTGTCTCAAGTGCGGCACCTGGTCCCCTATTTGTTACATGACGCACATAGTGTATCTTTCAGTCCTGTATAAGGTCGTGGAGAAGTTCATCGGTTCCATCAGTGGAGCCATCATCTACGACAAGTACTTCTGTATAGCCATAAGCAAATATCCCTTCTATGACTTCCCGTATTCGAGAAGCTTCATTGTAAGAGCGAATCAGAAAGATGATTGAAGATTTTTGCATGAATAAAAATAGAGTTCTTTCTTACTTCTTAGCATTCTGAAGAGCGATTTCACGAACAAGCTTTGTCACTTCTTCGCGAGTTGCCTCAACTTTCCGAAGGAGGAGAAGTACGAAGTAAAAAAGAAAGATAATCGAAGTATACACAAGAGCATCAGCTCATCTCGGGAGTCCAAATACTTTTCCTACCAAGTCAAGCGCCTCTGGAATAAATGTAAAGATAAGAAGTCCGGCTCCTACTGCCAAAAAAACAAGAAAATGGAGCGCATTAAAGCGCTCTTTTTTTGCTATATCAAAAGCAACAATGAAGATTATTGCTCAAGAGATAATGAAGAATATCTGAAGAAGATTCATAATTATTTTTTAAGCTCATTGAGCGGAATTGCTGGATATTCATATCCAGGAATTTGACGAGCTTCTTTTGGGATTTCACCAGAAACAGAAGCTGGGATAGTAAACTCTTTTTGTTCTTTTTTTGTTTCAGAAGAAATAATCGAGCACGAAGTTACAAGATACGAAAACACTATTACAAGGAGAAAATAACGCATGGGAAGTATTTTAATTTGAGTTTTTGCTTGGGAGAGTATAATCATGCTATGACAAAAGTCAAAATCTCTACTCTCGAATGACATCTCGTAGAAGTCCTCTCATCGCTCTCAAACTCAATAGAAGAGGTTCTTTTGAAAAATCGAAATATCGAAAAAGACGACTGAACTTTTTTTTCCATAACTCCATCAGATTTTCACAATCCGATGACTCTTCCTGATATAGATATATGTACGGCTCGAATCCTCGAAGCACGAGAAAAAAAAGAGCGAGTTGTCGTTTTTTGAGATTACGATGTCGATGGGGTAAGTGGAACTGCTATTTTAGTAAAATTTTTTACAGAAATCGGTATAGAAACATCCTACAGACTTCCCCACCGAGTACATGATGGCTATGGACTGAAATCATATTTTTTTGATGATTTGTCGAAAAAAAACGTAAAACTCGTGGTGACCGTAGATTGTGGAACTCGTGATATAGAACCTATTGCGTATGCAAAATCTCTCGGAATCGATGTCATCGTGACCGACCATCATGCTGTGCCAGATAGTATACCAAAAGAAGTTATTGGAATTATCAATCCAAAACGAATTGATTCAAAATACCCATTTTCAAGTCTCGCGGGAGCGGGAGTCGCCTTTAAGTTGGTACATGCTCTTGCTATAAAACTCTGATATACATGAGAAGAGCTTTCAAGTCTCCTTCTCCGATTTGTTGATATAGCATCACTCTGAACTGTTTCTGACTGTATGCCTCTCATAGGAGAAAATAGAGTTATTACCGCTCTTGGGCTCAAACAGATGAAAAACTCTGAATCAGCGGGACTCAAGAAATTTCTCGAATGACACGAAAATATAGAATGAAAAGCTGATATCATCGGTTTTCAAATATGACCTCGTATCAATGCAAGCGGAAGAATGGATACACCCCTTACGGCACTCAGATGGCTCCTCGCGAGTGAGGAACGGTGTGACGAGTTTCTCGCAGAACTCGAAGAACTCAATGGACAGAGGCAAACAGAGGTAAAATCATTTACAGAAAAAGCTCTCGAAAGAGTAAAAACAGAAGAATGAATTTTGTTTTATCATGAAGGAACTCTCGAACACGGACTCATCGGACTCGTTGCAGGAAAACTCACCGAAGCATACAACAGACCGAGCATCGTCCTCTGTGATGGACACACTCCTTCATGAAAACGAGAATACGAAAAGGAAATTCAAGAAAAAGAAACAAGCACATTTGTAGCTTCTTGTCGTGCTCCAGAATGGTGTAATCTCGTAGAGCTTCTCGATGAATGCAAAGAATTTTTTATCAGATATGGTGGACATAAACAGGCTGCTGGCTTTACGATAGAAGTTACTCGATTTGACGAATTTCGAGAATATATAGGGCAGAAATTTCGAGAAAAGTACGACACATATAACCTCCCAGAAAAAACGATACGAGTAGAAGCAAGCATCTCCCCAACACTTGCCACTCTCCAAACACTTGATACAATAGAGAAATTTGAGCCTTTTGGCATAGGAAATCCGAAACCACTCTGGCTCCTAGAAAATATCACCCTCAAAGAAGTAAGCTCTCTCGGAAAAGAATGAAAACACCTTTCCCTGAAATGCACCGAAAACCCAAATCTCAAACTCATACTCTGGAATGCAGAAAATGCACCACTTCATGAATGAGATATCGCCTCTCTCATCGTCGAACTGTCATGAAACGAATGGCAAGGGAAAGTCACTGTTCAGTGAATCGTGAAATATATAATTAAAAATTAATCCATGAATACTCTCTCTTGGTCAGAATTTGAATCAGTAGAACTCCGCGCTGGAACAATTATCCGCGTGGAGGATTTTCCTGAAGCTCGGAAACCTGCGTACAAAATCACTGCAGATTTCTGAAAAGAAATCGGAATAAAAAAATGCAGTGCGCAAATAACAGCACATTACACGAAAGATGAACTTATCGGAAAACAGATACTCTGAGTGGTAAATTTTCCACCCAAACAAATCGGGCCATTTGTGAGCGAATTTCTCTGTACTGGACTCTATCGCGAAGATGGTAGCGTCGTACTGGCAATCCCTGAACGCGAGGTTCCAAACGGTGCAAAACTTGGATAAAATTATAAAACTTCTTATTTATGAATACATCTCCTTACTTCGTAACAGGAAATCCATATAAAGCAGAAAAACTCTCAGAATACCTTGGGATACATCTTGAACATATAAAAATAGACCTCGATGAAATACAGTCTACCTCACTCCATGAAATTGTTGAACATAAAGTAAAACGGGCGTATGAGAAAACAGGAAAACCAGTACTCGTAGAAGATGTTGGTCTTGAATTCGAGGCTCTCGGAAAACTCCCATGACCCTTCATTAAGTTTTTTGAAAAAGAAATCTGACATGAGTGACTCTGTAGACTTATCGATGGAAAATCACGAAATGCTATTGCTCGCTGTGTTTTTGGATATTTTGATGGGAAAGTTTTAGAATTCTTTGAGGGAAATATAGAATGAACTATAGCAGAATCATCTCGATGAATTGGATGATTTTGATGGGATCAGATATTTATTCCATATTTTACAGACAAAACATCTGCAGAACTTGATAAAAGTGAGTATGAACGATTTTATACTGAGGAAAAACCATTTGCACAAATTCGGGAATTTCTCTTATCTCTTTAGTTTTTAGCCATGTTTACCCTTTCCAAAATCCAAGAAGCTCATAAAAAAGTAAAAACTGGAGCAGACTTCCCTGCTTATGCTCGAGAAATCCATGCACTCGGCGTCACACACTATGATGTATTCGTCGCCGATGGACATGCTGTGTATCTCGGCAATCCAGAGCCTATTATTGCACCTGCAAAATACGATACTCTCATCGTGGCAAAAAGTGTGAACTCTGAAAAATTTATCACAGAGCTCAGACTCCATCAGTCAGGTGGAACTGACTATATGACATTTTGTCGAGATTGTGCTGAGTGTGGAGTTGAAAAGTGGACACTCAATCTCATCGATCAAACCTGTACCTATTATGATAGAGACGGGAAACAAATTCTTGTTGAGAGGTTTGGGGAATAGTTTCTAACTTCCAATAAATAACCCCATAAACTTCATGGAACTTAATATCCACCTATTCCTTCTCATATATTTTCTTCTCTATTTCGGTGTTGCATTTGTTTTAAAAAGTATACTTATCTGGAAAAGAATTGGGAGAAATCCTATCGTCCTTCCGAAAGATGATAGCACCTATGGACTCGTTGGACTCTATTTTAAAAGGCTCTTGCCTAGAAGATTTTAGAAATATCTAAGATTTTCTAGGTTTTTTATAAAAAGTTTTAATCATTGTAGTTAATTCTTGTTCAAGTTCAATATTTGTTTTCGTATACCTCCATTCA
>Ga0114939_10000896_pt1 | contig 24234 bp, 25 predicted proteins | sample AshMeaCrysSpring_FD_87196 | JGI IMG/M metagenome (GOLD analysis project Ga0114939, IMG submission 87196) | Groundwater microbial communities from Big Spring, Nevada to study Microbial Dark Matter (Phase II) - Ash Meadows Crystal Spring | ecosystem: Environmental > Aquatic > Deep subsurface >...
GTCGCAAAAATAAATTTCACATGGGCGGGCGGTTCCTCGAGGGTTTTCAGAAGCGCGTTGAACGCGCCCGAGCTGAGCATGTGCACCTCGTCGATGAGGTAGATTTTGTATTTGCCGGAGGCGGGCGCGTAGGCCGCGTTGTCCCGGAGGTCGCGGATATTATCGACGCCGTTGTTGCTGGCTCCGTCGATTTCCATGACATCGAGGCTGCGCCCCTCCGAGATTTCGCGGCAGGCGTCGCAGGTTCCGCACGGGTTCGGGGTCGGGCCCTCCTTGCAATTGAGGGCCTTGGCGAGGATCCGGGCGCTGGAGGTTTTGCCGATCCCCCTCGGGCCCACAAACATATAGGCCTGCGCGACCCGGTCGTCGCGGATCGCATTTTGCAGTGTCCTTGTGATGTGTTCCTGCCCCACGACCTCCTCGAAGGTCTGCGGACGATACTTGCGCGCGAATACCCGGTAACTCACGCCGGGGATCCTGCCCCGTCCGCACCTTTCTGAAAAGCCCGAATTGCCCGCGCCGAACTCAGAAATCGATTTCGTCCTTGTGGCCGAATCCCTGCGAGTTGTCGATGATGCGCACCCATAGGGGAAAGAAGACCCAAAAGCTCGACGAGGCCAGCGCCTTCGCCAGCGCCGCAGGCCCCATTTCGGCGGCGACGAACGGAAACTTGGCCGCGTAGCAGGCGGCGGCGGAAGGAAATTCCAACGCGCCGACCGGGCGGGCCTCGCCGCGCAATTGCGCACCGCGAAGGGTCTTCCAATCCTGATGCTCGTCGTGGGCCGTGGCCGCCGCGCGGGAATCCCGGAGGAGGTTTTGGGCGTGGATGGTTTTTTTGTCGGAAAGAAAGTAAAGCCGCAGGTCGGCGTCGGCCGCAAAATAAACCGCCGCCGCGCAGGGCTCGCCTGTGGGACCCGTCGTGGCAAGGCTGATAGTGGTCAGGCCGGCGAGGTATTCCGCGAGGCGCTTGCGGACATCGGAATTCCCTTTCATGTCTGATGCAAATAGTGGGGGCACACGGATTCGAACCGTGAACCAAGCAGTTATGAGCCGCCTGCTCTGACCGTTGAGCTATACCCCCCGGTTCAAAATGTTGCTTCTAACCCTAATCTCAATCAATTCGGCATCAATTAAATGCGATCACGATTAGGATAAAGCCAGCCCGCAGACGGGAGCGGAGCTCGCGGCCCGAGCGCTTTACTTGGCCGCGTGGTGGCGGGCAAGGAAGCGGGTGCGGACGGGGAGTTTGTTGGCTGCCAGGCGGAACGATTCGCGCGCGACAGTCTCGGAGACACCGTCCAACTCGAAAAGCACGTTGCCCGGACGCACGACCGCCACCCAGTATTCGGGGTTGCCTTTGCCTTTACCCATTCGGGTTTCGGGCGGGCGGGCGGTGACCGACTTGTCCGGGAAGATCCGGATCCAGAGTTTCCCTTTGCGTTTCATATTGCGCGTCATGGCAATACGGGCGGCTTCGATCTGGGTATTGGTGATCCAGGCGCGCTCGAGCGTCTGGAGACCGAATTCGCCGAAATCGATTTTGAGTGTGCGGGAAGCGTTTCCGGAGCGCGACCCTCGCTGGGTCTTCCGGTATTTGACGCGTTTGGGCATCAAAGGCATGGGATGGTCCTCCTAAATATGGGTTTGCGGTTGGTCCGGGGGTTTAGCGGGCCTCTTCGGCTTGTGGTTGCCGCGGAGCCCGAGCGGGTTCCTCGGGTTCCGGGGCTTTGACTTCTTTGCAGATCCAGCACTTGATACCGATCTTGCCGGCGACGGTGTTGGCCTCTGTGAACCCGTAATCGATTGGTTGGCGCATCGTGTGGAGGGGGATCTTCCCTTCGCGATACCATTCGGTGCGGGCGATCTCGGCGCCACCGAGGCGGCCTGAGCAGCGAATTTTGATTCCGAGCGCCCCCTGGTCCATCGTGAGTTGGACGGCCCGCTTCATGGCGCGGCGGAAGGAAATGCGGCGCTCCAACTGGGAGGCCACGTTTTCGGCGACCAACTGGGCGTCAAGATCCGGGGACTTGATTTCAACGATATCAATCTTGACCTGCTTGCCTCCGGCGATGCGGGAGATTTGTTCGGTCATCTTCTCGATTTCCGAACCTTTGCGGCCGATGACGACCCCCGGACGCGCGGTGTGGAGGGTGACGCGAATGCTGTTCCACGCGCGCTCGATCACGATGCGCGAGACGGCCCCCTGACGGAGTTTGTTTTTGAGAAACGAGCGGATCTTGCCGTCGGCGAGGAGGTAGTCGGCGAAATCTTTGCGCGATGCATACCAGCGCGACGACCAGTCGCGGCTGATCGGAAGGCGGAAGCCGATCGGGTTAACTTTCTGTCCCATGCGGAGTCTTGCTTGTGCGTTGAATTTTAATAGTTTGAGAATCCCGCTTCCGGGTTGCCGGAAACGCGGGGAAGGTAAAAAATAGCGGCCGGATTCCGGCAGGCAAGCACATTCGCGGAAAAAAATTCGGTTCGGGTGGAAGATTTGATTTGCTATTTTGGGCGCGGCCCGCGATCCCTTGTGCGGCTCGAAGGTTTGGGTTTCCCCGGATTTCATTGTTCAAGGTTGAACACATGCTCCCCGGTTCCCCGCTCCGGGAGCCTCAGATAGTAGATAGGATACCAAGATAATGAAACTGTATGTGGGGAACCTCCCCTTCAAAACCACCGAAGCCGCCATCCGCTCGCATTTCGAAGCGCAGGGGGCTGTCCAAGAAGTCGCCATCATCACCGACCGGGAAACCGGACGTTCGCGCGGGTTCGCATTTGTAACAATGGCGGACGCCGCATCCGGTGAAGCCGCGATTCGCGGACTCAACGGCAAGCCGTTCGACGGCCGCAACCTCATCATCAATGAGGCCCGCGCCCGCGAGGACCGCCCGCCACGGCAGGACCGTGGTGATCGCGGTGACCGTGGCGACCGTGGCGACCGTGGCGACCGTGGCGATCGCGGATTCCGTCCGCGCCGCTAAGGCTCGCCCCACATATCGGGGACCCGCAGTCCCCGTGCACCAATACCCTCACACCCGGTCACGGTCGTTATCGGTTGGAATCGGGGACTGGAAAGGAATCTCCATCGAATTTTTTCGGTGTGGGGGGGCGTGAGATCGCGAGAATTTCGCTTGCGCATTTCTTGTGCGCGGCCATGTTTCGCGGCTCATGAAGACTCTCTTTGATCCTGTTCGCATTGGTTCGCTGGAATGTTCCAACCGTATTTTCATGGCACCGCTCACCCGGTGCCGTGCGGGCGACGGTCATGTCCCGGGGCCATTGAATGCCGAATATTATGCCCAGCGTGCGTCGGCGGGGTTGATCATTTCGGAGGCCACCGCAGTCTCCGAGGCCGGTTACGGGTATCCAAATACTCCCGGCATCCACGACCAGGCCCAAGTTGAGGGCTGGCGGCTTGTCACGTCTGCGGTTCATGCCGCAGGCGGGCGCATGTTCCTCCAGCTTTGGCATGTGGGCCGGATTTCACATCCGGTTTTCCAACCGGGCGGGGCCATTCCCGTGGCTCCGTCGGCGGTGAAGCCGGCCGGGAAGGTCTTCACCGGCACTGGGATGGAAGATTACGTCGTTCCACGTGCTCTGGAGACCGACGAACTGCCGCGGATTGTTGCGGATTACGAGCGGGGAGCCCGGCTTGCGAAGGAGGCCGGATTCGACGGGGTCGAAATCCACAACGCGAATGGGTATTTGCTCGACCAGTTTCTGAGAGACGGCACCAACAAGCGGACGGACCAATACGGCGGGTCGGCCGCCAACCGGGCCCGTCTGAGCATGGAAGTCGCCGAGGCGGTTTGCGGGGTGTGGGGGGCCGACCGCGTGGGGATCCGCCTCTCGCCTTCGGGGGTCTTCAACGACATGAGGGATTCCAACCCGCTCGAGACCTTCGGCTACCTGCTTCGGGCATTGTCGCCGATGGGACTCGCCTACGCGCACATCACGCAGGTGACCGCCCAGGATGTCGCACACGGCGCGACGGCCGGGGTCGGTCCGCGCGAGTTGCGGAGTTGCTTTGATGGACCGGTGGTTTCGGCCGGAGGATTCACCATGGAAAGCGGCAACGCGGCGCTCGCGGAAGGATGGGCCGATGCGATCGCCTTCGGAGTTCCATTTCTGGCAAACCCGGACTTGCCGGCCCGCTTCCGCGCGGGGGCTCCGCTCAACGCGGCCGACGAATCCACTTTCTACGGCGGCGGGGCGGCGGGATACTCAGACTATCCGGCGATGCAGTTGCCGCACTGATCCACCGGTCGGAGATCGCCGGCTCAGTTTGTTCCCGCTGGGGCGGTGTCTTGCAGTCCGTTCTCGGGCAAGCCGGTGATTCGTGACACTTCCGAGACGGTCATGCCCGCGAGCAAAAGTTGCCGGGCGATGGCTTGTCGTGCCGCTTCCTCGCCCTCTGCGCGTCCCTCTGCGCGTCCCTCTGCGCGTCCCTCTGCGCGTCCCTCCGCATGGGCGTCCAAGCGGATTGTTCGTTCCACGCTCACGCCGTCCCAGTATTTTTCGTAGGCCGCAAGTTCTTCCGCCGTGAAGGCACTTTCCTGGAGGATCTCCATCGCATCGCGCAATTCTGGAACCGCGAAGAGCTCGGAAGGAGGACCGCCGGGGCTGTCCTCTCCGACCTCGGTGAGGAAACGCAGCCACAGTGCCCTTAACTTCTTCTCCGTGAGAGTTTGCGGGGTGAACTTGGGCAATTCCACAAATACAAACTCGAGCCCTTCGATCACGCGTCCGGTTCCCTGCACTTCTGCGATCCGGTAATGGTGATACCATCCTTCCTCGGGCGGCAGGTAAGTATCGTTGAGCAGGTTGAGAGAGAAAACCGGCTGGAGCAAACGGTATTCGTGCCCGGGGCGAATTTGGCGCACATAGGCTTTGCTCGCGTTGAAGAGGACCCTCTGCTGGAAACTCTCGGTCCAGAGCATCTGCATCTCCACGATGAAGTGGCGTCCATCGGAATCCTTGCAGCGCACATCCACGATGCTGTTGCGCACCTGCGGGATTTCGGGGACCAACTCGGCGGGCAGATACTCGATCTCGATCACCTCGCGCCCGGCTTCCAGTGGCAACATCGCGTTGAGGAAGCTGATGAGCAGGTGCGGGTGCTCGCCGAAGACCTTCTTGAAAGTGAGGTCGTTTTTGGGATCGAGGTAACGCATTGGCGCAGGCTAAGGCGTCCGCCGGCGGCCTTCAAGAAAAGGAACGCCGGAAGCCGATCCGCCGCCGTGTCAGCGTATGTGCTTGCGCATCGGACCGGGGCCCCGGGGCCCGGGCCCGGCGGGGACGCCCGCGCCGCCGCCGAAGTCGGCCATTTCAGCTGCTTCCTCGGGGAGGTTTTTCTTACGTTCCTCCGTGAGTTGCAGGAACTTGCCGCTGTTGTCAACGAGCCAGATTTTGCCGCGTGGTCCGGGACCGGCGGCCACGAGTGTGCCGCGGAGGGTGTCCATGTCGCTGCGGCCGTCGAAGTCGGTCCCGTATTTCTTGGCGAAGGCGGTGGCCTGTTCGGCGGGAATGGCCACGAGGATTCCGCCGCCGGGCCTTTTGTCGGTGCGGTCCATTGTGAGGGCGTGGAAAAACGCGAGTTCGGGGAACGGGCTCACGAAGTGGACCGGCTTGACGAAAGCGACATCGAGGGTCACCTCCGTGTCCTGATGGGTGGTGGGATCGGTGAGGATGTATTCGGCGGTGCGCTTCGAATCGGCGGAGGCGAGCGAGGCCGTTGCGAGCAGGGCGGCGAGGGCGATGGCGGTTTTCATATTGGGTTTAACAAAGGCGGGGTGGGGGAGTTGCGTTAGTTTTTTCCAAAAATTTCCGCAAGCGCCTCAGATGCCGCACGGGCGGTCTCATCGATCGCCTCGGCATCGTGGGCGAGGGAGAGGAAACCGGCTTCGAATTGCGAGGGCGCAAAATAAATGCCGCGCGCCAGGCAGGCATGGAAAAACCTTGCGAAGGCGGACGTGTCGCTGGCCTTTGCCCCGGCGAGGTTGCGGACGGGGCCCTCGCGGAAAAAGAGGCAGAACATGGAGCCCAGGCGTGTGAAGTGCAAGGGGCGGTTGCGGAGCGCGGGTCGCATGGCGTCTTCGAATTGGCGTCCGACTTCTTCGAGGCGGGACCACCCCGATTGGCGGACCAATTCATCGATCTGGGCGAGCCCGGCGGCGAGGGCGAGGGGATTTCCAGAGAGGGTTCCGGCCTGGTAAACCGGTCCCTCGGGGGAGAGGCATGCCATGACTTCGCGGCGTCCGCCGAAGGCACCCACGGGGAGACCGCCACCGATGACTTTGCCCATGGCGGTGAGGTCGGGGCGGATGCCGGTTAATTCGGCGACGCCACCCGGGGCGACCCGGAAGCCGGTCATGACCTCGTCAAAAATGAGGAGGGTGCCGGCCTCGGTGCAAAGCGAACGGAGGGTTTCCAAAAATCCCGGCTCGGGAAGGTAGAGTCCGGCATTGGCGGGGACCGGCTCGAGGATCACGGCGGCGACTTCGCGCGGGTTGGCCGCGAAGGCCGCGCGGAGTGCGTCGGGGTCGTTGAAGGGAATGGTGATTGTGAGCGCGGCGAGGGCCGGGGGGACCCCGGCGCTGTCGGCATGACTGTGCGTGAGCGCGCCGCTTCCGGCTTTGACAAGCAGGGAATCGACATGCCCGTGGTAGCAACCTTCGAATTTGAGGATCTTGTCGCGTCCGGTGAAACCCCGTGCCAGGCGGATGCACGACATGGTTGCTTCGGTCCCGCTGTTGACCATGCGGACCTGTTCGACGGCGGGCACGAGGCGGCAGATGGTCTCCGCCATGCGCACCTCGAGCGGGTTCGGGACACCGAAGCTGAGCCCCGCGCGGGCCGCCGAGCGGACGGCCTCGACGACCGGCGCTGGCGCATGACCGAGGATCGCGGGCCCCCACGTGCCCACATAGTCGATCAACTCACGGCCATCGACGGTGTGCAGGCGGCAACCGGCCGCCGCATCGACAAAAAATGGCTCGCCGCCCACCGCGCGGAACGCCCGCACAGGGGAATTCACACCGCCCGGAATCCGCGCGAGCGCCTGACGAAAAAGTTCGCTGGAATTCATCGGGCGGCAAGTTCGACCGCCACGCGCGGCAGCCAGAAATCGGTTCCCTCGAGGCTCACCAAGGTCTCGGGCGGGGCGGGGAGGTCTCTCCAGAGAACCGGCCCGAGGGCTTTTCCATCGGCGGCGTGCAGCCAGCCGGCATCCGGGCGGTTGGCGCGGGCGGCGGCCCACTGGACCGCCATTTTGCAGGCTTCGTCGATCTCGCGCGCATCGATGTGGTGGTTTTCGTCGAGATCGAAAGCGGCGAGCAGGTGGGTATTGGATGAGAGAAATCCGCGGAGGTCCACCGGTCTGGGGGACGGATCCTTCGGTTTCTTTTCCGGGGGCGTGGCGGCGGGGCCGGACGCGGTGCTCCGGGCGGCTTTACCGAGGAAATCCGGCAGGTCGATTCCGACGCTGCGGGTGAGATCGTGGAGTGGGGGAAGCGCGCCCACGAGTCCGGAAACAAACTCCGCCGTGCCGCCTTTGCCGTCCTTGTTGCGTCCGCCATCCCAGACGGTGACCTGGTCGATTTTGAGGTTGGCGATGGCTTTGACCTGGGCTTCGACGAGGGAGGGGAGTTGCTCGGTGACCATGAGCCGGGCGGCCTCGGCGGGTCCGCCCGCCGCCGCCACAACCGCACGGAAGCCGTCGGCGCGGGCGGAGAGCTGGGCGAGGGTGCCGGCGGCCTGGGCCTCCATAAAGGCGCGGAGACCGTCGGCCTCGCCCTGCTTGGTGACACGGAGGCGCTCGGCATCGGCCTGGGCGGTGAGTTCGATGCGGCGTTTTTCGGCTTCGGCCTCCAGCTCGACCCGGAGTTTTTCCGCCTCGGCATCGAGGCGCACCTTGTTTTTCTGGGCCTCCGCAAGCACCTCTATCTTTTTGCGCTCGATTTCGGCCGAGACGATGACCGATGCGGCCTGCGCGGCCTCATCGCGTTTGGCGCGCTGGCGCTCGGCGAGTTCCTCGGCGACGTAGGATTCCTCGAGCGCCTTGGCGGCCGCGACTTTTTCGGCCGCCACCGCGAGGCGCTGGGCTTCGGCTTCGCGTTCGCGGCGGGCGGCGTTGGACTGGGCGATCTCTACGGCGGCGAGGTTTTCGCCCTCGGTGGCGCGGGCGTTGGCCTCGGCGACGCGGATGCGTTGGTCGCGGTGGGCCTCTGCGGCTCCGATATCGCCGTCGCGTTCCTGTTGGGCGACTTTGATTTTCGCCTCGTTGATGGCGCGGGCGGCGGCCTCCTTGCCGAGCGCGTCGATATATCCCGACTCGTCGGTGATGTCCTGGATATTGACGTTGATGAGGCGGAGCCCGACCTTCTTGAGCTCGACCTCGACGCCGGTGGAGATATTGGCGATCAACTTGTCGCGGTCGGCATTGATTTCCTCGATCGGCATCGTGGCGATCACCACGCGCATCTGACCGAAAATAATATCCCGCGCGAGTTGGCGGATCTCGTCCAGCGATAGCCCGAGAAGGCGCTCGGCCGCATTTTCCATCACACCCGGCTCGGTCGAGATGCCCACCATGAAGGTGGACGGCGTGTTGACCCGGATATTTTGCTGGGAGAGGGCCCCCTCGAGCTTGATATCGATCGGGATGGGGGTGAGGTCCAGAAACTGGTAGTCTTGGAAGACCGGCCAGATGAAGGCGGCCCCGCCGTGGTAGCAACGCGCGGAAATGTTCCTTCCGCCCACGTTTCCGTAAACGACAAGGATTTTATCCGACGGACACCGCTTGTAGCGTATGGCAAACGAGACGATGACGACAAAAATGGCGAGAACGCTCCCGCCGACGAGGATGAGGGTTTCGATCATGGTGGTTTGGGGTGGTTTAAAGTGGAGCGACTTCGATGGTGGTGCTGTCGATGACGGCGGTGATTTTGACTTTGGAGCCGGGGGGCAGGGGAACACTCTCCCGGCTGCGGCAGGACACCGTGGCAAGGCGGCCCTGTACCATGACCTCGACCTGGCCCCCGGGCGCCATGCCGGCGGGCACCGTCACATACACCGTGCCCGTCTGCCCGACCGCATTCCGGTAGTCGAGCGTGCCGCTGGCCCGCATCCCGTAGAGCGCCCGCATGAGCGACCAGATCCCGAAAAGAAAGACCGCGCCGACTGCGCACGCGGCAAGAATCGCCTGCGGCAGCCCCCATCCGTTCTTGAGGGCGATCACGCCCGTCCACCCAAACCCGAAGAAAAACCCCGTGATCGTGCGCTGGGAGAGCACCCCCAGACCGTCGGCATGGTCGGGCGAAAGGTCGGGCAAATCATGGTGGCCGGCACCCGCCAGGGTGAGCGCGGACTGGATCAGGAGCACGCTGCCCGCAAGAATCCCGACCGCGTAGAAAAATTGTCGCGGAAAATCCAGCGCGCTCCACCAATCGCTCATGCCATCCCTCTACCTTGCCGGGCGGCCCATCGGCGAGGAAATCTTTCTCCCGGCTTTTCTCCCGTCGGCCGGGCGGGGTATCGTTCGGGCCATGAAACCGACCGATGGCCTGCGCCACCACCACGATTTTTCCCCGGACTCGACCTCGGTCGAACGCCGCACCCGGATTGTGATCGCAATCACCGTTCTGATGATGGTGTTGGAAGTCACCGCCGGGATCGCTTGCAACTCGATGGCGCTTCTGGACGACGGATCGCATATGAGCACGCATGCCGCCGCGTTTCTCATCACGGCCTTCGCGTATTCGTTCGCCCGCCGCCGGGCCAGCGATCCAAAAATCGCCGGCCCACTACAAGAGCCTCCTCGCCGAACACGAGGAACTCGTCCACACCACCATCGAAATCTCGAAGGTTTGATATCCAGGCCGGGCAAAGAAATCGCCGAGGGAATTCCGTCCGGGGCGATCTCCTCGGGATTTCCATTATACATGACATATATTATATGATGTTTTGAATAATTCCCTGATGCTGAATGGGATTTGTATTTGTGAATAACTCTGGAACAACTTCGGGAGGCGGAAGCGTCGTGGTGCGGTGGGGCGATTTGTTCACAGCGCGGTTTCGCAGCCGGCACTTCCCTGCAGCGGCAAGAGGGACAGGCTTGCTGAAATGTTTGGCGGGCCGGGAAAATGCGGAGTAAGAATTTTCGGGATGCTGGAAGAGACCTCACCGATACGGGCGGCCGACGCGCCGGATACCGCGTTTGACATTTCGCTGCGGCCACCGCTCTTCGCCGAGTTTGCGGGTCAGGAAAAAACGGTCGAGCGGCTCGAGCTCCTGGTCGAGGCGGCGAAGGGCCGCGGCGAGCCCCTGCAGCATATTTTGCTGAGCGGTCCGCCCGGGCTCGGGAAGACGACGCTGGCCTACATCATCGGGAATGCCATGGGAGCCGAGGTGAAGAGCACCAGCGGACCGATGATCGAGAAAGCGGGCGATCTGGCGGGTTTGCTGACCAATATGCCGCGCGGTGGCATTTTGTTCATCGACGAGATCCATCGACTGCAACCGGCGATCGAGGAATACCTGTATCCGGCAATGGAAGATTTCAAGTTGGATATCGTGATCGACCAGGGGCCGAGCGCACGCAGCGTGCGGTTGAATCTGGCAAAATTCACGTTGGTGGGAGCGACGACCCGCGCCGGGATGATCAGCGCTCCCCTGCGGTCGCGGTTCGGGATGAATTGTCGGCTCGATTACTACGGGGTGGATTTTCTGGCGACCATCGTCACACGGAGCGCAGGCTTGCTCGGGACGCCGATCGACGCCGAGGGCGCGATGGAGATCGCTCGGCGGTCACGCGGGACGCCGCGCATCGCCAACAACCTTCTCCGCTGGGTTCGGGATTACGCCCAGGTGCGCGGCGACGGGACGGTGACGGGCCCGACGGCGGCGGCGGCGCTGCGCATGCTGGAGATCGACGAGGACGGATTCGACGAAATGGACAAGAGGATCATCGAAGGGATCATCTCGCTCTTCGGCGGAGGCCCGGTCGGGCTGAGCTCGCTGGCCGTGGCCATCGGCGAGGAACCCGGAACGCTGGAGGAAGTCCACGAGCCGTATTTGATCATGCAGGGGTATCTCAAACGCACCGCCCAGGGCCGCGTGGCCATGCCCCGGGCATATCGAAAAATCGGACTCGAACCGCCCCGGGGTGCGACCGGCGATGAACTTTTTTGATTGCGGGTTTGCCGATCGCCGCCGCCGCGGGTAGTCTCGCTGGCATGGAAACCCAGAAAACGCGTTTGTGGCTGATGTATCCGGCGAGATTGATCACCCGCCCGGTTTTGCACGAACTTTCCAAGTCGTTCGATGTGATCACCAACCTGCGTCAGGCCAGTGTGACCGAGGAAATCGGAATCGTTTCGGTCGAACTCGAGGGCGCCCGGGGCGAGGTCAAACGCGCCATCGCCTGGCTCGAGGAACTCGGCATCAAAGTCGAACCCGTCGAGATCAACACCATCGAGGGCTGAGGAACGTTCAGACGCCCTTGAGCAGGAACCAGCCGAGAACACCCCCGGCGAGGATGAGGAGCGCGGGGTTGATGCGTTTCCAGAAGAGAATTCCCACAACAACGAGGCCGATGACGACGGTGATGGCGTTGTGGTGGAGGGAATGTTCGGGGTTGATGCTGGCGGTTTTGCCGACCGCGTAAACGCCGGCAAGCATGAGTCCGATGGTCACGGGCGCCATGCCCCGCTGGACGGCGTCGCGCCAGGGATTGTCTTTGAAACTGTCCCAGATGTGGCTGGCCACGTAGGTGAAGAGGCTGGACGGGATATAAAAGGCCAGGAGGACAATGAGCGCGCCGAGCCCGCCGGCCGCCTTGAAGCCGATGAGGGCGACCATCGACATATTGGGTCCAGGAGCCATCTGGCCGAGGCTGTAGATGGTTGCGAATTCGTTGGGGGTCACCCACTGGTTTTCGGTGACGGTTTCGTGCTGCATTTGCGGAAGCACGGCACTCCCCCCACCCACGGCGAGCAGCGAGAGAAGGCAGAAAACATTCAGGAGCTTAACTAGGTCGTGCATCAGCTGGTTTGGGCGGGTTTTGGCGGACGCCGGAGGAGAACCGCAACCGGCGCGACGAGAAACAGAACCGCCAGCAGCGAAACATGGAAGATCCCAACCAGAACAAATGTGAGGATCACAAAAAACAGGTCCAGAGGGTTAAGGAGTTGTTTCGCTCCGATCTTGAGTGTGACCTGCAAAAGCAGCCCGACGGCTGCAGCCGCGATCCCCGCCAGCCCGGCCGCGATGTCGGGGTTCGACTTGAACCGCATGTAAAGCGCGCCCAATACAAAGAGGAGGATCACACCGGGGATGATGAGTCCCATTGCGGCCGAGACCGCGCCCACCGGACCCGCGATTTTCCTGCCCGCAATGATGGCCACATTCACGGAATTGAGCCCGGGAAGGGTCTGGCCGATTTCCAGCGCGGCAAGGAATTCGTCGGGCGTCATCCACCCGCGATTGGTGACGAGTTCATCGCGGAGGTAGGCGACGAGGCCGCCCCCGAAACTGGTGAGGCCGATCCGGAAAAATGCGAAGAACAGCCTGCCCGGACCGGGCGGCTTATTCTTTGAGACTTCCGCCGGGGGCTTGGTTGAGTCCATACACGATGGCGGTTTTGGTGGTGCCGAGCGACACCCACTCGAAGGCGTCGAGTTGGAGCGTTTTGTAGAAATTCTCCGCCTTTTCCAGAGATTTTTTGTGGAGGTGGTTTTCGCTTTCGAAGCGGCACTGGAAGGCGAATTCGCCGCAGACGGCGGTCTCGTATTTGCGTTTGCGCCAAACCGAGATGGAAGTCTTCCCGTTGAAGCCGTCGCCGAAGTGGAGTTCGCCGACATTGACCTGCACCTCCTCGACGGCGATGTCGTTGACGACCGAGATCGGGCCGCCGGTGGAGGTTTGCAAACCGGCGAGGCCGGGAAACGAGGTGGTGAGATCCTTCACGGCGAGGTTGAGGTGCTCGCGCGGCATGGCCAGCACGCAATTGTGCGAGTAAATCGTGCGGATGCCGCCAAGGCTCTCCTTGAGTGGCAGAAGCTCGGCCTTGAACTTGATCCGCGAGGCTCCCCCTGGCGTCGCCGGATGCACGTTGACCGCCGCAGCCGTCTCGAAATCCGGGTGACGGAATTTGACGGTGAGTTCCGGGATGCCGAGCGGCCACCCGTTTTTGTAGTGTGTGCGCAGCCGGACAATAAAATGGTTGTGGTAAAGGTCGAACGAGGCGGTGTCGAAAAAGAGCACTTCGCGAACCTCGTTTTCAAACGGGTTTTCCGCCTCCTTGATTTTGACATCAAATTTCTTCGCCGTGTGGCGGACGATCGCCCAGAAATCCTTGAACGCCTGGGCGGTCACGAAGTGCTGGGGCTGGAGGATGATCTTGTATTCCCGATAATGAATGGGATCCCGGGGGGTGTTGAGGACATCGATCGCGCTCATGTCCCGTTCAATTATCTCTCCCCCACCCTGTTGAAAAGCCAAAACCCGCCGCGCCCGCCGGATCTCACACGTCCTTTTTATTTGGACGGATTTGTCGGAGCGCCCCCTTTGCCGCAGTCCCCAGGAAACTCCACTGGGGACCGAAGATCGGATAAATCCAAGACTCCAACAGGGCACACGCCCCACCGATGTCCAAATAAAAATGCCGTGCCGGATCTCAGACGTCCTCGGCGCAGAGGAGCATCCGGGCGGGAATCACCTGGTGGATCCAGCTGAAATGGCCGGCGAGCTCGATGCGCCCGTTGCGACGGCGTCCGCGGACAACCATGAGGTCGGTGCCGAATCCCTGGGCGGCTTCGCAGAGGCCGAAGCCGGTGTTGGAATTGATGACGAAGGCCTCGGCGGAGATACCGTCGTTATTGAGCGAATTGGCGAGGTTGTCGGCCCAGCTGCCGGTATCGAGATACGACTTGCCTTTGGAGGCCGCGATGGCTTTTGCGAAGGGGGTCTCCGCGACGGCGAGCACCGCGCTCTCGAGCTTGAGCGCATGCACGATCTCGCGCACGAAGCCGCCGATCTTCTGACCGGGCTCGACGGCGAAGAGCGCGCTGGAAATCGGAGCCGCGGGCACCTCGGGGCGCGGAACAAGCAGCACGTCGCAGGGGGATTCCCGCAGGAGCCTGCGGGCCACGCTGCCGGTAAACGCCCGCTCGCCGGTGTCCCGCTCGAGCGCCCCGGCGATAAGCACGTCGCATTTGGAGGATCGGGCCCCCGAAATAAGCGCATCGGAGGGAGTTTCGCCGTCGAGCCAATGGACTTTGGATTTCCTCCCGAAGGCGGACAGCGACTCCCGGAAGCGGGCTTCTTTTTCCCGGGTTTTCTCCGAGGCATGAAGGACGACGAGGTTCGATCCGGCCTTCCGGGCAAAGGAATCCGCCTCGGCGAGGACCGCTTCATGTGTGGGGGAAAACGTGGAGGCTACGGCCGCCAAACGGTAGGCCTTCATAACAGGCAACAACCTACGCAACTCGCCTGGCCGGAGGCGAGGAGATTCGGCGGGGAATGGGAAGATTTTTGTCCCGGGCGCTCGATCACCCGCCCCGGCCGCTTTCCTCCTCCAATTCGGCGCGGCGGAACGCTCGCGCGACAAAGACCGCCCCGGCGACCGTCACCAGAACCGTCACCACCAGACTCGCGATCCAAACGGTGAGGGTGAGCGGATCCTCGGTCAATACCCCCGAGTGCACCATCGCCACCCGGCCCAGCACGGCTCCCGCATAGGCGTAGGCCGCGCTGAGGGGGAGAAATCCGACAAACGAGGCCAGCATGAAACGCATCGCGCCGATGCGCGTGAGACCGGCTGCGTAGCTCACGATACTGTGCGGAAAAACCGGCGAAAACCGGCTCAGCAAAATGAGCGGCCATCCGCGCGAACCGACGGCGTGGGCCAGGTGGCGGAAGCGCGGGCGCGATTCCAGCCTGCGTTCGATCCACCCCCTCGCCAGATACCGGCTTGTGTAGAAATTGAGCGCCGCGCCGATGGTCGATCCCAGCGCGACAAGAAACGTGCCGGTCCCCCACCCATACACCGCCCCGGCTCCCACCGTGAGGATCGATCCCGGCAAAAAAAGCGCCCCCAATACCACGTAAAGCACCACAAACCAAACGCACCCCGCCGGGCCCGCGTCGCGGATTTGTTCCATCATTTGGGTGAGCCATTCGGCCCAGGAATTTTGCATGTGGTCGGTGAAAATAGGAAATGCGCGCCGGGCGCGACCCGCGCTTGTCATCCGCGCGGGAGCCTTTTATCCCAGCGGAGTGACTTCACGTCGAGAGAAAGGTTGGCTGGCGGTGGCGGGCATTCTGGCCCTTGCGGTGGTTCTGCGCCTTTGGGCGCTGGACGTGAAGCCCGCGCATTTCGACGAGGGGGTCAACGGGTGGTTTGCCGACGAGATGGCCCATACCGGGTATTACCGATACGATCCGACGAACTACCACGGCCCGCTGCACATGTATGCGGTCTTTGTGTCCCAGAGCCTGCTCGGACGCGATCTTTGGGCGCTGCGCCTGCCCGCCGTGCTTGCATCGGTTCTTTGTGTGGCGATGGTCCTGAGTTTCCGCAAATTTTTCGGAGCCTGGCCGGCGAATGTGGCCGGGCTGCTCATGGCGGTCTCGCCCGCCTACGTGTTTTACGGGAGGTATTCGATCCACGAGTCGTGGCTGGTGCTGGGATTGCTGGCGGTTTTATACGGGATTCTCGGACTCTGGGAATTCGGGCGCCGGCGGGATCTTTGGTGGCTGGGCGGAGGGGCCGCGCTCTGCGTGCTGACCAAGGAAACCTACGCGATTCATTTCGCGTGCTTTGCGCTCGCGGGGGCGACGCTCTGGTTGCTCGGGCGCGTCATTCCCTCGCGGCCCGCGCTTTCGCCTGCGGCGCAGGAATGGGACCGCCGCGACCTCGCAAAAGTGTCGGCCGCCGCGGTCGTGGTCATCGTGATTTTCTATTCCGGCTTCCTGCTGGATTTCTCCGCGCTTCCCGGACTCTGGACCACCTTCCTTGCCTGGTTCCAGACCGGGGTCGAGGCGGGCGGCCATGAGAAAACCAGCTTCGACCTCGTCGGGCCGCTCAATTATTACTGGCTCGCGCTCATGGGCCGCTACGAATGGGGCGCGCTGGCCGGCGTGGTGGCGGGTCTGCTCTATATCCGGCCCTCGGACGCCAAAGTGCGCTACACGGCGATTTGCGGCGCCGGCGCTTTGGTTGCGTATTCGCTCGTGCCCTACAAAACGCCGTGGTGTGTGATTTCGCTGCTGTGGCCGTTTTATTTTGTCGTCGGCAGCGCGTTGTTCCATCTCACCCCGTGGCCGCGCCGGATCGTGCTCGTCGTGCTGGCCGGGCACGGGCTGTGGGCATCCGTCGATTTGAATTACCGGAAATTCGATGACGAAAACGAACCCTACGTTTACGTGCAAACCTTCCGCGAAGTGGCCGACGGGATCAACCCGCCGCTCGAACTCGCCCGCCGCGACCCCCGCTTCCGCCACCAGCCCGGCGCGATCGTGATGGGAAGCTACTATCCGCTTCCATGGATCTTCGGCGACTTCACATCGGTCGGGTATTACACCGGCGAGTCCGTCCCCGCACAGTTGGATTCGGCATTCGTGCTGGCCGACGAGTCGCTGGCCGACAAGGTCCAGTCGGCGCTTGTGGACGACTACTACCGCAGGCCGTTCCGCCTGCGCTCCGGGGCCGACAAATGCGTCGCATTTTTCCGCGTCCGCGAATTTTCCCCGTTGTTCGACGGGGCGCCTCCGGACGTCCTCGGGAATCGCGACGCCGCCAGACCGCCCGCCGAGACGGCTCTGCCGGCGCCCTGAAAGGCGGTTACGGATTTGCGGGAGTGACGGTCACCGTGCCTTCCGGCAGCTTTTCCGGCCTCCGCTTGAACGGCCAGAAGTCGGGGCTCCAGCGGCCGAGGCGCTTGGGTGCAAGCGCCTTTTCGTGCGGGATGGCGCGCTTTTGATAGAGGTATTCCGAGAGCGTGGCCGAGAGTTCTTTCGAGGTGCGGATGGTGTCGAAACTCACCCCGGTGCGCAGCCCCTCGATGAGATTTCCGAGCGAGGTGAGCGCGGTGACTCCGGTGACAAAAAAACCGGCGGACCCGATCGCACCCGGCGCCGCATTGGAGCCGCCCGTCGTTTCGACGAGGAGGAACGGACGCGGCGGACGCACGGAGAGGTCGCTGATGAGGGCGGTGGTTTCCATTTTCGTTCCCCCAAGGCCGAATCCGACCACCGAGCGCGCCAGGCGGCTCCCTTGATGGATGCGGTCGATCCGGCCCGTGATCAACCAATAATTCCCCCTCGGCAAAGGCGCGTTCGCAGCCACCACCTTCGCGGGTGCCACATGCCGGGTGAGCCTCGCCGCCAGATTGCGGCCCAGCCGCTCGCTCGTCTCCGCCTGGAATTGCGCCAGCGCCGGTCCCGAGCGGTCCACCCGCACCGCCGCCTCGTTGAATGTGAACGGCTTGATGAAAATTTTCTCCGGCACCGCGCGCGGCAGCTTTTTCGTTTGGGGTTCGCTGCGGCGGACGCTCACCGACGCGCAGGACGCGAGGGCAACAGGAAGAATGGCGACGAGCAACACCCGGAAAAACCGGCGCGGGGCATCTGGAAGATTGGCAATTCTCGAAGGCATGAAGCGAAATTTCTTGAAGGAGATCGTCCGCGTGTCCATGAAAATCTCATGCTTTTTATGGGTTCGGCCGTTTCGGGTCAGTCGGTTTCCCCGTTGATGATTCTTCCATTTGCCGCGTTGCTTGTGGCGATCGCGGCGGGTCCGGTATTTTATCCGAGGTTCTGGCACCATCATTACCCGAAAGTATCGGTCGGGTTGGGGCTGATTACCGCGAGTTATTACATCTTTGTGAGCCACACCCCCGAGCGACTCGTGCACGTGGGGCACGAATACCTGAGTTTCATCGCCCTGATCGGATCGCTTTTTGTGGTGGCCGGGGGCGTGCACATCACGGTGAAGGGGGAATCCACGCCCCTCTTGAACGTGCTTTTTCTGTTTGTCGGCGGGGTGATTGCCAACGTGATCGGGACCACCGGAGCCTCGATGTTGCTCATCCGCCCTTGGATCCGCATGAACAAATACCGGATCACCGGATTCCACATTGTGTTTTTTATTTTCATCGTGAGCAACGTGGGCGGGTGCCTCACGCCGATCGGCGACCCGCCGCTCTTTCTGGGGTACTTGCGGGGGGTGCCGTTCTGGTGGGTGCTGGAGCGCTGCTGGCCGATGTGGGCGCTGGCGATGGGGCTGCTTCTGGCGGTCTTCTTCGTTTTTGACCTGCTCAATTTCCTCAAAGCGCCGAAGGAGATCCGGACCGAACACGCGGGAGCCGAGGCCTGGCGGTTTCAAGGGATGCACAACCTGCTTTTCATCGCGGTGATTCTGGCGGCGGTGCTCTTCAACAAGCACCTGCCCCTGCTCCTTCCCGAGCTGATCATGGTTGCGGCCGCGGTCTTGTCGTTCCGCACGACCCCCGTCCAAGTGCACGAGGCCAATGATTTCAACTTCGAGCCGATCAAGGAGGTCTCCTGGATTTTTGCGGGAATTTTCGCCACCATGATCCCCGCTCTCGACTACCTCGGCATGCACGCGGGCAGCCTCGGCCTCACGAGCCCGCTCCAATTTTACTTCGCGACGGGGGCCCTCTCGGCGTTTCTCGACAACGCTCCAACCTACCTGACCTTTCTCTCCGCCGAGATGGGACTGCACCACCTGAGCGTGGATTCGGCCTCCGATGTGCTCAAAGCTGTCGAGGGTTACCCGATGGAAGTCGTCGCGATTTCCGTGGGCGCGGTATTTTTCGGAGCCATGACCTACATCGGCAACGGGCCGAATCTCATGGTGAAATCGATCTCCGAGCAGTCCCGCGTGCATTCACCGGCCTTCATCGAATACCTCTACAAATACGGACTCACGATCCTGCTCCCGGTCCTCGTGATTGTCGGGCTTGTCTTTTTCCGTTGATCCCACCCCGGCCTGCAGCGAACGGATGCACGCGAAAATTCTCGGCCTCACCGGCGGCATCGCCACCGGCAAATCCACCTTCCTCGGCCTGCTGGCACGCGGGCTCGGGGCGCGCACGTTTTGTGCCGACGCCTGCGTGCGGAGGTTGCTCGAAAGCGGGACGCTTGCCGGAACCCTGCGCGAACACTTCGGACCGCGGGCCTGTCTGCCCGACGGCCGGGCCGACCGCGCGTTTCTGCGCGGGGAGGTTTTTTCCGACCCCGCCAAGCGGGCCGCGTTGGAGAACATCCTCCATCCGGCCGTCCGGGCCGAGTGGATCGCCATCGCGCGGGAATGCCGGGAATCGGGCGGGTGGTTCATCGCCGACATTCCCCTGCTCTTCGAAACCGGCGCCGAACCCGCCTTCGATGCGGTCGTCTGCGTTGCGTGCTCGCCGTCGGTTCGCGATGCCCGGCTGCGCGCGCGCCCTGGGATTTCGGCCGCGCTGGCGGAAAAAATGATTGCTTCCCAGATGCCGGCGGATACGAAAATAGCCAACTCCGACCATGTGGTCTGGAATGACGGGCCTATCGATGCCCTCGACGACCAAGCCCGCACCCTCTGCCGACTCCTCAAACCGACTCCATGACCGACCCGGTCCCCCAATCCGCCCCCCTCATCCTCAACGACCTCCACCGGATGCCGTTCGACGCCCTTGTCGCGCTGGTCGCCGAAGCCGGCATGCGGGTCCGCAAGGAGGCCTCTCGCCACCATCACTGCCTGGACCTCATCCGCGCCGCCATCGCCTCGAATCGCCTCGCTATCGCCACAGGCCTGCTCGAGGTGGCCGGCGACCAGGCCCACCTGCGCTTCCCGGCCTTCGGCCTGCGCCCAGGGGCCGACGATATTCTGGTCCCGAGAGACCAGATCCGCGCGATGGGGCTGCGCCCGGGCGTTTTGCTTCGCGTCAGCCTGCGGCTCCACGAAAAAGACCGCAGCCTCGTTTGCCGGGAAATCCTCGAAGTCGAGGGCATTCCCGCATCCGAATGGTCCACCCCCGAGGATTTCGACAAACTCACGCCGCTTTTTCCCCAGAAGCGTGTGTTTCTCGAGTCCCCGTCCGGAGGTGCGCCCGCCGCCCGCGCGGTCGATCTTGTGGCGCCGCTGGGAATGGGCCAGCGCGGGATCATTGCCGCGCCGCCGCGCTCGGGGAAGACGATTCTTCTGCGCATGATCGCAAAGGCGATCCGGAAAAACCATCCGGAGGTTTGTCTCATGCTCCTGCTTGTGGACGAGCGTCCGGAGGAAGTCACCGACTTCAAGTCCGAGCTCGATTGCGAGATTTACGCCTCCACGTTCGACGAGCCCGTCGCCCGCCACGTCCAGGTTTGCGAGGCGGTCAACGAGCGCGCGAAGCGGTTGGTCGAGCTCGGCAAGGACGTCATCATCCTGCTCGACTCGCTCACCCGCATGGCCCGCGGCTACAACAACATCCAGCCGACAAAAGGCCGCACGATGAGCGGCGGCGTCGATAGCAAGGCCCTCGCCCGGCCGCGCAAGTTCTTCGGGTCGGCCCGCAATACCGAGGAAGGCGGCAGCCTCACCATCCTCGCCACCTGCCTCATCGAAACCCAGAGCCGCATGGACGACCTCATCTTTGAGGAATTCAAGGGCACCGGCAATATGGAGATCTACCTCGACCGTCAGATCGCCGAGCAGCGCATCTTTCCCGCCATTCACATCGTCAAATCCGGCACCCGGCGCGAGGAACTCCTCTACCACCCCGAGGAATACGAACGTGTGGTCGCGCTCCGGCGCCAACTCTCGGAACTCCCCGCCGCCGAGGCGATGGAAATCCTCGTCACCAATATCCGCCACACACAAAACAACGCCGAGATTCTCCTCGCCGGCTTGAAGGGGGTCTGATGCGCCCCGAGCGGCGGAAGGCGGTCCTCTTCCTCGCGGGCGACCTGTCCGGCGATGCCCATTCCGCGCGCCTGGCCGCGGCATTCGGCGCGCGAAACCCCGCCTGCACGATCCATGCGCTCGGGGGCAAACGCCTCGGAGCCGCCGCACAAAAGCATGGGGGAACCTGGATCGGCGACACGACGAATTGCAGCGCCATCGGGCTGCATTCGGTGATTCCGATTTATTTCTGGGCGCGCTGGCTTTCCTTCAAGATGCGACAATTTGTGCGAAGGACCCACATCGACGCCGCCGTGCTTTGCGACTGGGGAGGCTTCACTTGCCGCCAGCTCCGCTTTTTCGAAAAGGCCGGCGTCCCGCTCCTCTACTACTTCCCTCCGGGTTCATGGCGCCAAAAGGGGAAGCTCCGCTTCACTTACGCGACAAGAGTCCGCCGTATCGCCACGCCATTCAAGTGGTCGGCGGACCACCTGCGCGCGGCCGGCGCGTCTGTCGAATGGGTCGGCCACCCGATCATCGAGCGCGACCCGGACGCGCCCGACCGCGACGCCCTGCGTGCGGAATTCGGTGTCCGCCCCGGGGAGTCCCTCATCGCCCTGCTTCCCGGTTCGCGCGTTCCCGAGGTCCGGGTTATTGGTCCATCGCTGGCGGGCGCCGCGGAAATCCTGCGGAGCGAGCGTGCGGTGCGTTTTGTGGTGCCCGTGCCCGGCCCGCTGGCCGCGGAGGCCGCGAAAGTTTTCGGCGCGGGATTCCAACTTGTGTCCGGGCGGGCTTCCGACGTGCTTCGCGCGTGCGACGCGGCGGTGGTGAAGACCGGCTCGGCCACGCTGGAGGCGGCGGCGGCCGGAGCCCCGCAGGTGGCGGTTTACGACCTCGGGCGGATCGGCCGCCTCGAGTGGCTCGTCTTGTGGAGCTGGAAAGAAATCCCTTTCATCGCGATGCCGAACATCATTCTCCAGCGCCGTTTGGTGACCGAGTTGCTCGGCCCCGAGTGCCGTCCGCAGAAAATCGCCGCCCAGCTCCGCATGCTGCTAGACGACCCCACCACACGCGAGCGCATCGATTCCGGCTACGCCGAAATCCGCACCCACCTCGGAGGCGGACTCCCTGAACCCGCCACCTTGCGGACGGCCCGCATGCTGGAAGAACTCCTCGATGAAACGCCATGACCCCGCCGCCGGGAACGACCGAAGCGCGGAGGATCGCGCTCACGCTGGAATGGCTGGATCCCTCGCGGGGTGGTTTGGAACGCTGGACATGGAATCACGCGGGGGACCTCGCCGCCGCCGGCCGGGAAGTCCACGTGGTCGCCTGCGGGGCCGAAGGTCCGCCGCCCGCCGGCGTCAGATTTCACGAGGCGGGCATGGCGGATTCGGTTTGGGAACGGGCGCGACGGATCGGCCGCGTGGCCGGGAGCCTTAATTGCGATATTGTCCACGACATGGGAGCCGGCCTCGCGGCGGATATCCTCCACCCCCACGGAGGGTCGGTCCGCGCTTGGCGCGAACACAACCTCCTCAGGATTCCCGCATGGCGGAGGATCCGCTTCTTTCAAGAACGACGCTACCGCGAGCAGGCCGCTTTGCAACGCGCCCAACTCACCGCCTGCCGGGTCGTCATTGCCGTCTCCCGGATGACCGCCGGCCATCTCACAAAATTTGACGGCATCGATCCCGCCCGGATTCGTGTGATTCCCAACGGTGTCGATTGCGCGCGGTTCCATCCGCCCGCCGCGGACTCTTCTTCCGATGCGGTGCGGCGCGAACTGGGGATCGCCCTTGAATCCACGCTCCATCTCATGGTCGCGCACAACCTGCGCTTGAAAAATGCCGAGTGCGCCATCCGCGCGCTCGCCATCGCCAACCGGTCCGGCCATGGCGGACGCCTCCTCATTGTCGGCGGACGCAAGCCCGCGCGCCAGATCGCCCTCGCACGAAAGCTCGGGCTCGCGGAGTCCGTCACTTTTCTGCCCCCCCTGGATGATGTTGTCCCACTCTACCAGGCCGCCACCACCCTGGTGCATCCGACCTGGTATGACCCCTGTAGCCTCGTCACCATAGAGGCCATGGCCTGCGGTCTTCCGGTGATCACATCGGCCTGCAACGGCGCTTCGGAAATGATCGACCACGGGGTGGACGGGTTAGTTCTCCCCCACCCTTCCGACGCCCATGCCATGGCCGGCTGGATGCGGGAATTGGCCGGCCCCGCACGGCGCACGGAGGTCGCTCGTGCCGCGCGCGAGAAGGCGCTGGCCCGCCCATCGTCGCACCAGCTCGGCGCCTTCCTCGCGCTCTACGACTCGCTCGCCGGCGTGCCTACCGCGGCCGGTGCCTTGCGAATTCCGACGGGCTCATCCCGGTCTGCCGCTTGAACCACCTCGCAAAGTAATTCGGGTCGTCGAACCCGCCCTCCATGGCCGCATCCTGGACCGCCAGCCCTTTCGCAAGCGCCTTTTTCGCCAGTTCCAACCGGATGGCATGGCGCTGCTGGCGCAGGCTCAATCCGGTGGTCTCCTTGAATTTCCGATTCAGGTAATCGGGCTGATAGCCCGTCTCCGCCGCCAGCGCGGCGATGCTGACCCCAAACTTTGCGGGGTCCGCCGCAAGCCGCTGGAACCGCCTCACAAATGCCGGCTCGGCGGCCGCCTCGCGTGGCAGGATCCCAGCCGCCCGCAAAACAACATCCAGAATCGCCAGCCCGGCCGACGCCGCCAATATCCGCGCGTCCACCCCGCCGGGATCGCGCAGACGCACCAAGCCGGACAAAGCCCGCCTCACCCGGGCCGCTTCCTGCCCGCTCAGACGCCCGACACACACCATCGAAGCCGACGGCATCACAAGGTCGATGGCCAGGCTCAGCGGCCTTCGACCTGCGGTCTCCCGGAACCCGTGCACGACCCCGGCGGGCAGATAGGCCAGCGAACCCGTGCCCACTTCATACTCGCGCCCGCCCGCAATCAGCACACCGCAACCGCCCAGATAACACAGGATCTGCGAAAAATCGTGCGCGTGCGCATCCATCGCATCCGCCTCGGGCAAATGCCGGTGCAGACGCAGCCGGTGCAGCGTCAGCCCCGGCAGCCGCGCCTCAATCTCCTGCAAAACCAGCGGACGATAGTCGATCACAGCACAGAACCCTCAACATCGAAAGATTCCACCCATTCGAGACAAAAAACCACGCCAAAAAAATGGCAACGCACAAGGGATCACGGCCAATTCACGAAGCCGTAGAGAACGAGGGATGAGCGGCGAAGAGGGAGCGGAAGGCGTAGCGGTGGTGATTGGCATTCATGGCGGAGAAGAAGTCGGTGTTGGTTTTGTGATGGGAAC
>Ga0114939_10000897_pt1 | contig 24193 bp, 20 predicted proteins | sample AshMeaCrysSpring_FD_87196 | JGI IMG/M metagenome (GOLD analysis project Ga0114939, IMG submission 87196) | Groundwater microbial communities from Big Spring, Nevada to study Microbial Dark Matter (Phase II) - Ash Meadows Crystal Spring | ecosystem: Environmental > Aquatic > Deep subsurface >...
AAGCAAGCAAGAGGGTGCGCGGCGTGGCCGAGTTTCAGGTGTGGCCGAGTTTCAGGTGCGGAGGAATTCACCGATGCCGCCTGCAGTGCGGTCGCCGATTTGTCGCTCACACTGAATCGGCCATTCACGGATCCAGGCAAGCGAAGCGTTCCAGCTAGCAATTGCTCGCCATAGCAATCGCAGAACCAGCAACTCGACCACCTGCGGGGGACTCCATGCGGGCTCCGCCAACGGGCGGACCATATCGCGCCGCGCTATGAGCGTTCCGCGGCGAAGCAAGCGGCCCACGTGGGGACCCACCGTGCCGGCAATCAGCACCGTGCCGGCGATCATCTGGAGCCCGCATTCCGACCCACAGTGGCCCTCAACCACAATCGTGCCTCGACGGAGACGCTCACCGACCCGATCACCGGCATTGCCTCGTACCCAAACCGCTCCCCCCCGCATCCCGGGACCTCGCCCAATCGTCGGGCCGCCAATGCTCGCCCCCGCGTCGCCATCGACTCGAACCAGCCCTCCCCGCTTGCCGGCCGCCAACCCGTCTCCCACGGAACCAAGCACACGAATTGTGCCAGCGACTTGTTCGCGCGCCACCGCACTGCCGGCTGAACCATCGACGGTCAGTTGTCCGGACGACCACCGGTGACCGATTCCCGAAAGTCGTTCACATGTCCCAAGAAGCACCAACTGCGGGTCATCGGACTGCCGCGTCACGCGAAACAAATCGCCCACGACCCGTCGTTCCACGGTACCGTTTGGCCGACGCATCTCAGCCAACGGGAGCCGCTCCACCTCCGCCACCGAAAGGCTCCAATCAAATCCCTTCATCGCTGCTGACAAGTCGACCACTTGATCCGCAGTGGCGCGCACCTCCCATGTCCAACCGCTCATCCCAAAACCTCACGTAGAGCAAACTGATATTGGCCAAGTTTGCCACCGTAGTTTCCTGCCGTGATACCGACCACTCCGAGATCCCGTCCCACCGCACAGACGGCTCGAATGCCAACCTCGATTGCGGACCTTACGGCATCCACCGTCAGCCCATCGATGACGATTTCCAGCGCCGCACCCGCTGCATCCGGCAGCAAAGAATCGCAAACACCGCGCAGGGTGGGCGCGAAAGCATCATTGGTAGATGCCAGCAGCCCTCGGTATTTCGAGCCTACCTTCGAACCACTCCGAGCCACTCCGCCAGGGAATGGAGTGATGCAATCGCGAACCGTTGCCATGGCCTGGTAAGCAACCTCACATGCGTTGGCGGCCGCGAGAGCATCTTTGGCAAGAACGATATAGTTCCCGCCACCGACGCCCCGTTGCGTGCCTGCCGTCGCCTCGCATAAGAACTCACCATCCATCACGGGGATTCGCCAATACCGACGACCATCGATCCATTTGCTGATCTGCCAACCATCCCCGAACTGCCGTACCTTGCTTCCCAAAGCGATCCGCGGCTCACGATCCAATCCGCTGAATGCAGCTGTCGTCGGGCAAGTGAGAACACACTGTCCGAGCCGCCGGACCACTTGCTTCTCAAGCGTCCCGCGGTCGACGGCAAACAGTAGTGCAGAACATCCAACACGGCCATCGGGTGTTTCCTCTGCCGACAGTGGACGTTCCACGGCCGCTTCCACGCCGCAAGCAATCACACTTGTGCCAAAACCCACGAACGCCCGCGCGGCTCGCTCCGCCCATGCACTCGTGGCCGCGGTGATCCACACACGCGTTGCGACCATGCCAAATCCCTCGGCAAAAGTGTCCGCAATCGGGATGCCATTCAGTTCCATAGCGATCCACTGCCATTGATGGGGAAACCCGAATTTATCTGATCAAAACCAGGGATCTTGCACTCGCAAGGATCGCCCCATCTCTTCGGACATCTCCGCTTCGCTGATCCGAAAATTGCCAGCGCGCACCAGGTGATGTTCGGCGAACCGCGGCGCGAGCCACTTCTCCGTTGCCGGATCCAAGGAAGGGCGGGCAACCCAACAGGCCGTCGGCAATGAATGATTCTCCAACAACTGACCGTCCCGGACGGCACGCACCCCGCGTCTGAACACAAACGCAGGCCTGGCAAACATCGCCTGCCGATCTTGCTGTGGCCGATAGGCAACGATGTCCGCCGAGCCGCCCACCCCTAGATGGCCTAGTTTCGACAGGCCGAGAAGACGCGCAGGTGCACAGCGCGTCATCACAGCCACTTCGTGCAGCGAGTACTCGCGACTGATCCCGCGCAGATTCGTGACCGAGTCAATTCCCTTTGGTAGTTCGTCGAGCACCGATTCACGAAAGCCGCGATCCATGAGCAATCGGATCAAATGCGGATAACTCGTGAACGGCCCGCCATTAGGGTGGTCGGTGGTCAACAGCACCTGCCAAGGATTGCGAATCAAGAGCAAGAGTTCCAAGCCAATCGCCCATTGCAGCGCATGAACAAATTTCTTGTCTCGATAACGGAAGGGGACAACACCACAGCCGGCTTCACATTCAAAATCCTGAATGCACCACCGCGCCGGGCGAGCTAGCTTACGATTGGCAAACTGATGCATCGTGTCTGCGGAAACGGTGACCGTCTGTCCGAAAACGATCTGACCAACGTCCAATGAAACTTCGGGATGCCGGTTGATGCACTCAGCAATTTCGGCAGCCCGTGAAGAGAACTTATGAGAGCCTTCCGTCCCATAGCTGTGAAACTGCGCATGAGCTAAATGAATTCGTCGCCCTTCCGCCGCGCGAATCGTCGCCAAAGTGCTCTGCCAGTTGCCAGGGACGCCCAAATTGCTCGCGTGAACATGCAACGGATGCCCGAGCCGCAAATCATCGACCGCCCGCGTGAGGGCCGCCACAACGGCTCGAGGAGTTACACCATAACGAGGATGTTCGTCGTCGAGATCCAACTGCCGTACATTCCACTTAAACGCATCAATCCCCCCCGGATTGACAACCTTGACACCTAGACACTGAGTCGCATGCACCATCCATGAGACATACTCGGCAATCCGTGCCGGCGGCGCTTTCTCGGCAAGGAGCTCAAACAACAACGGATCATTACCCAAAAGGACATAGCCGCCCGAATCCACCAGGGAGACGTCCGCCATCTCCAAGTGCGCGGCGCGCGCGTTGCTGGGCAGTACGGCCGGTTCAAAGCAGGCCGCATAACCGAGCTCCGCGTAGCGGTATCCGGTTTCTGCAGCAGACGGGAGAAAGCCGCCCGTACCCGATCGTCCCACAATGCGACCGACTCTCGCACATGCCTGTTGCTCAGGCATCAACTGGCGAGCCAGTGCAAGTTTGCCGCCAGCGATATGCGTATGGATGTCGATCGCACCTGCCATCACCACGAGGTCGTTCAAATCGTATTCCAGATCAATCGTTCGATCGCTCGGCGGTGGCGCTACGATGCGATCGTCCTGAATGAACAAGTCACGCCGATCCCCCGCCAGATGCTGCTTGGGGTCATACAGCAGGCCGCCCTTCAAGCGAATCAGCACGATTTCTTCAACCTATGTCGCGGGTCGGAAAGCCGGTTGCTTGCCCGTCGCTTAGCGGACCTTGGTCAGGGAGTCGAAAGCCAATCTCGGCGAGAACCATAGTTTAGGTTAGATCTTTCTCAAGATTGCGGCGGGTTGCGATCTGCACAGGAGTCTCGGTCCAGAATGCCGTGGAGGCACTTACATCTCGCCAGGGGGTAGTCCGACCGAAACGCTGGCAGCAGATCGTCAGGCATCTTTCCCTTTTTCCCGCTTCTGCTGGCCGACAATCGAAATCGTCGGTCGCTCGGCAGTTCGAACGCTCAACTCGTCGATCAGTTGTGAAGCCGGGCGCCGCTCCGAGGGCCGAAGGCTCGTAAGTCTCAAGGCCGCCGAACCGTCGCTTCGCGTAACGACACCGTTCCCGTCGATTCCAGGCTGAGAGCACGGCAAGTAGATTTCACGCGGGGACATTCGGACAGGCGGGGGATAGGGCGAAACGATAATCCGCGCCGCGGCAGTCTCCATCGGTATACGTCTTTCGCCGACCGTTTGGAGCCAAATTTCCGCATCACCCGCGCTGCGCGGCTCCCATTTCTGATCGTCGGTTGTCAGCAAGCTTGGCCCGCCAGGCGAGTACAAAAACGGCGGGCGGAGTCCCGAAGTCCACTGCGCAACAAGCGCTGCTGTCCCGGGTCCGGTAGACGCCGAGCAGGGCAGCAGGGCAGCACGCCGGTTGAGCTGCAGATCAGCCACCAGTCCAGCCAACTGCAGGATCGCCGCCAGCCCTGCGCGACGCGAGAGCTCACCTTCCTCCCAAATAAACACCGGATAGTCGGATCGCTGGAGTTGTTTCGCCAGCGCCAACCACCCTCCGCTGATGGTGCCGGTTGTCGGCTTTGAAAATGCAAATCGAAGTTCGGCCAGTGCGTCAGCGAGGCATTCCTCCGCATGTTCAATGGGGTGGTGGTAGCATCCAAGCCGCTGTAGCTGCCCTCCCACTGAATCTGAAATTCGCGCATCCGACGTCACCGTAAAGACATGGCGATGGGCCGGCGCCAGACGTCCGCTTGAATCCACGGTAAGCAGTCGCTCTGAAAAGCGGGGTAAGGCATCCCAGATTTCCGAGCCCAGCACGATCACGCAATCAGCACGTTTTCGTGCCTCGGAAAACGTAGTACCGACCCAACCTGCCGACTGCCGCGCGAGATTGAGTTGATCGGTCGAATGAACGGAGTCTGGAAGCACCGTTGCACCACGTTGCTCGGCGAGCAAGAGCGCGGCGCGCATCGTACCGGCATCAACTTCAAGTCCAGTTACCCATAATCGCGAGGAAATATCGAGTATCTGTCGAGCTAACCCAATCGCGGTGGGCCAGTCGCTCGATGCACCATCGACGAGGGGCATCGCCTGCGTTGCGCTGACCCAAGCTTCGCGATAAAACGTAGCGGCGCGACCACAGGTCGTCGTCACAGGAACTCCGCCCGCTCCGGGCAGGTTCAAGCACAGATCGTCACAGACGAGCCCGCATCCAGCGCAGGGTAATTGATCATGCAGCATGCAATGATGGCAATCAGCCGACATCCAAAGGCTATTGGACACCCCAGCCAGACAAGGGAAGCGATCCGCTGTCGCGACTTCTCCAGTGTATACGCTGCTCCCAGAATCTGCTCCAGTGGCACTGCCGTCCGCCGGCCTTCCCAACGTCTTTTGTCTCGAGGGGCGTGTTTGGCGTCATAAACATCCGATCGGAGCCAACGTCAATCCGTTATAGTCGAAACGGGTTGGCCGGTCCGTCGATGACCACTTCCGGGGAGTTCAATCGTAAACTTCTCCTGAGCCGAACCTGCATAATGGGATCGAGCGAAATGGGGCGAATGGCCGCTCAGTGCGTCATGATGGTGATCAGCTTGGCGGCGAGCGCGACCAGCATAAGTGCGCAGGAATCATCGATGCCACTGAACATCCCGTTGCCGACGCTTGGTGGCGTGCAGTTTTGGACAGATCATCGCTACTGGCATGGTTGGCGTTTACAGCAAAATGCGCTGGTTGATCATTGGCGAATCATCGATGATCGAGCATTCCTCAGGTATCAGGGCACGCGTGACGCATGCGAGCAGTACCTGGTAGACGTGATTCGCACACGCAACTGGCCGACACCAGCGCAGCGCATCGTGATGCTGTTGCATGGCCTGAGTCGGAGTCGCCGGTCGATGAAGCCGCTTGCCGAACCAATCAGCGAAGCCGGGTGTGGGGACCCGATTTCGTTTGAGTATGCCAGCACCCGGCGGAGTATCGACGATCATGCACGGGCTCTACGCGGCCTGCTGCGTGGGCTGCCAGGTCAGCCACGGATCGACCTGGTCGGTCACAGCCTGGGAAATATCGTTTCTCGACGACTGTTTGCGGACTTGGCGGACCCGGAATCGGGGGATGCAGAGTTGCTCGGTCGGATCGACCACTGCGTGATGCTTGGGCCACCCAACAATGGATCTCGATTGGCGACTCGGCTGGAGACCCTCGGACTGTTCACCTTAGTAATGGGTGAGAGTGCTTCCGAACTGGCGAGTGGCTGGACTGAGACGCAGGCACGCCTCGCTATTCCTCCTTGTCCGTTCGGGATCATTGCCGGCAACATGCAGGAGGGATACCTGCGAAATCCTTACCTGCCTCAGGCAAGTGATTTGATTGTGACGGTCGACGAAACGAGACTCCCTGGAGCCTCAGATTTTCTGGAGGTTCCTGTGATCCATGCTTTCTTGATGCAGTCAGAAGTGGTCCAAAAAGCAGTTGTGCAATTCCTGCAACACAGCAGCTTTCAGCCACGACTGCTTGAATCTCATTCGCAACACCACTAGCGACCGCTGGCCGCACCCTGCGAGACGAATCGGTCAGCGGCTGTCCTCGATCAGAGTGAATGCGGCGTTTACAGTCAGTCATCTCCACTTTTGCTGCCAAGAGGAACCTTTTCAGAATGGATCCGACACCAGGGAACCGCGACGGCACACGCCGTTTTGATCCGAGGAATCTTGAACGGCCTGACCCTTCTCTCTTGAAGTATTACGGGCTGGTGTCCTTGATGTCCGGGCCAATGTTTCCATTCGTGTTCATTCCGCTTTACTGCAAATTCGTAACGCTTCGCTACCGGATCGAAGACGAGGGTATCGCCATGAGTTATGGCGTCCTCTTTCGTCGTGAGGTCTATCTCACCTATCAGCGCATCCAAGACATCCATCTGACGCGCAATTTTGTGCAGCGCTGGATGGGCCTGGCAACGCTGGCGATTCAAACCGCTTCTGGCAGCGCGATGCCGGAGATGTCCATTGAGGGGATTCAGGAGGCAGATCAGCTGCGGGATTTTCTGTATGCAAAGATGCGGGGAGTGCGAGGCGATTCAGCACTCGGTGAGGATGCTGCATCGCGAGTTGGAGTGCAAGTGGATGCAGAACAGCGAGCTCTGCAGTTGCTTGCCGAGATCCGTGATGCGCTTCGGCAGTGCGCTGCGGCGAAGGAGCAGAACTGATGGAACCGGCACGCGAGCGAACCACCGCATGGTTGTACAAAGGGTTGTGGGCTGCCCTGGTCAAGTGGTTTCGTGTACCTGCCACGCCCCCCGAGTTGCCTCATGGCCCGGCTGAGCACGTTGAACGATTGCAACTGTCGCGGGGCTGGCTGGATTACGTAAAGTTCAAGTTCTGGGTGGCATTGTTTGTAGTCGATGTCTTGTTGATCGCAGCGTGGTTCTGCTTGATCTGGTTTGTGCCTTGGCTGGGAATCCTGATTACACCGCTTGCGCTGGCGGTGATCGTCGTCCCCGATGTCCTGGCTTACATCGCAATACACCTGCGATACGACAGCACTTGGTATGTGCTGAGCGATCGAGCGATGCGACTGCGGCGAGGAATCTGGTTCCTGCGGGAGACAACGATCAGTTACGACAACATTCAGAATGTTCGTGTGCTGCAGGGTCCGCTGGAAAGACATTTCGGAATTTCCAACGTTATTGTCGAGACCGCAGGCGGTGGTGGAGGCACAGGCAAAGAGGCAGCGATGATGAGCATGCATATGGGGCTTTTGGAAGGAGTCTCCGATGCGCAGGGTGTACGCGATCGGATCCTGGAGCGCGTTCAGCAATGTCGTGGTGCGGGGTTAGGGGAGAGGCGCGATCGAATGCGCGAGCCGGTGCAGGCTACATTGGCCAGCCCCGCGGCGGTTCTCTTGTTAGAGGAGATCGCCGAAGCGGCCCAGAAATTGCGCCAGCAGATTTGATCGAAGAGGCTTCGGCTCACGGGCCTGCGAACGGATGGCAGATGCCGCGGCAGATGATGCCCCACCACATTCCTTGGCGGTCCGTCAGCGCTCATTGGGGATGCGGCCAGGGCATTGTTTGACGATCGTTTTATCAGGAGCCGATTCGCGATGTCGTGGGCGATTGCTGGACTATGGTTGGGAATTCTCTGTGCCGCGCTTGGGGGAGATCTATTCGTCCGCAGCGTCGTGCTGATTGCGACTTGGCTGCGCGTGCCTAGCGCGCTAGCCGCCGCAACGCTTGCTGCCTTTGCAACCAGCAGTCCGGAGATCTCGGTATCGATCAATGCAGGCCTTCAGGGAACGCCTCAAATCGCACTGGGGGATGCCCTGGGGTCGAACATCGTCAACGTCTGTCTGATCCTCGGATTGTTGCTATGCATCGCACCGGTTCCCGTGGAATGGAGCCGCATTCGCCGCGAGTTCCTTTGGGCCATGCTGGTTCCAGTCTGGATTGGGATCTTGCTCGTCGATGGCAATTTTTCACGGCTCGACGGCCTGCTGTCGATCGGTCTGTTCGCGTTCTGGGTCGGTTCCGTGGTGATTGCAGCACTTCGCTATCGTGATCCAGACATGCAATCGATGACGGATTGGCGGCTTGGAATACGCGGCCTGGTACTGGCTGCCGTCGGTCTGGCGTTGTTAATTGCGGCAGGTCGGCTGATCGTGTGGGGAGCATCGGAGATCGGCCGAGCCCTCGGGATGACGGAGTTTCTGATCGGAGCGACGATTGTTGCGATCGGAACTTCAGCGCCTGAACTGGCGACGGCTGTCCTCGCGAAATTGCGAGGACATGACGAGATCGGTGTGGGTACGTTGCTCGGCAGCAATATTTTCAACTGCCTTCTCGTAGCCAGTTTGGCGGGGGTGATCACGCCCTTCGCGGAGAGCCTGAGAGCGGTTCTCCCCAGCCTGATATTCGGAATCGTCGGCGTGGCGTTGCTCTGGCCGGGTCGATCGACACACCTCAATCGGTACCGTGGTATCGGGCTGCTTGCGGTCTATGTCCTCTCCGTATTGATCGTCTGGAGGTTGCAAACCGGACCAGGTCACTAAGCGGGCCGGAGCGCGGCCAGGCCGGAGCTCGGCCAGGCCATGCATGGGTCGCTGCTCGGCCAGGCCATGCATTCGTTCCTGATGTCTGTTTGGGAAGACAAGCAAAAATGGGTAGTGTGTGGGAGAGGTTTAAGGCGGCGAAAGAGCGCCCCTCGAAGGATAAATTGCGTGGCCTGGCCACGAGATTGGGCCACGAGATTGCATGGCGTGGCCACGGAGGGGGGGAGTGACTGCGTGGCCTGGCCAAGCGAAGGGGGGACCGGGGATGAACCTGGATGTCCGGCGGCGGAAGGAACTGATTGCGGCAACTGCCTTTGTGGCTGAGACGGCCACTCTGTTGGGAAACGTCACCGTCGGCGAGCAGGCCAGCATCTGGTTCGGGGCTGTCGTCCGCGGCGATTCGGAATGCATCGAAATCGGTGCCCGATCCAACGTCCAAGACCTCGCCGTGTTACACGCCGACCCGGGCTTCCCCTGCCGGCTTGGGGACGGCACCACCGTCGGCCATGCAGCGGTCGTGCACGGCGCGATCGTTGAGGCCGACTGCCTGATCGGCATCCGCGCCGTGGTGCTCAACGGGGCCCGCATCGGCACCGGCAGCATCATCGGCGCCGGTGCATTAGTCACTGAGGGGACCCAAATCCCGCCCGGATCACTGGCGCTTGGTGTCCCTGCACGCGTGATCCGCCCCTGCACCGAAGAGGATCGCCGCCGGATTGTCGATGCGGCTGAGCACTACGTGGCGGCGGGACGGCAATACCGAGCTGTCGCTGGCGAAGGCCCATGAGAAGACCGACGGACCGCGTGGATCAGAACCGTTACTTCAGAACAAAGCGCGGCACGGCGATGCAGAATCGCCCTGGCGCACCCTGCGAACCTCATCAACGAACGGCAACATCCTGCCTCCCCGTTTGGAACACCGCTCCTGATAATTGCTCAAGGACCAGCCCGCTCGTCTCACTCTCAAAGAGCAAGATCCTCGACCAATCCATTCACCGCAACGGTTACTCGACGGATTCTCCCGTCTAAATCACGTCGCGGCTGATCACATGTATTCAAGGGAGCCCCTCATGTATCGACCAAGTGATGACGATGTCCGGACATTTGTGGAGACGGGTTGCCTGAAAGTGCCTGGCCTCTTCAGCCCAGAAGAAGCTCGCCTCCTTGAGCAAATCGCCCGCGCTGATCACGAGATCGAACAAGCCGCGACCAGCCGCTCCGATGCGGCCGGCGGACAGACAGTGCTGGCGGTCCGCGATCAACTTCATGACGACATCTACAGCGCGATCGCCCGTTCAGCGCGCGTCGTCCGCTCGATGGAGTCCTTGATGGGCGAAGAGGTCTACCACTATCACCACAAACTGATGCTCAAAGAGCCCCGCATCGGAGGTGCTTGGGAATGGCACCAAGACTATGGTTACTGGTACAACTATGGCTGTCTCTATCCTGCGATGGCGAGCTGTTACATAGCGATTGATCGTGCGCATCGCGGCAATGGATGCTTACAGGTAATCCCGGGATCCAATCATCTCGGCCGACTGGACCATGGCAAAGTCGGGGGCCAAACGGGCTGTGATCCGGAGCGGGTCGCGGCGATTCTGGAACGGTTGACACTGGAGTACGTCGAGATGCAGCCCGGCGACGGGTTGTTCTTCCACGGTTTAGTCTTGCATCGCAGTGACCAGAACCAGAGCCCCGATCCGCGGTGGGCGCTGATCTGCTGCTACAACGCCCGAAGCAATTCCCCGTACAAACTGCTTCGCCACAACGCCTATGAACCGCTTGGGATCCTGCCAGACGAGCAAGTGCTGACCGCCGCGCGAAACCAATGGGAGCGGCTCCAGGCGGCTGCCAACCGAGCCTCCGGATGATCCATAACCGCAGGCCATTGTCCTCGAAAGCATCCATCGTACACCGATTTGGTCGCGGTTCAGGCTGGACTATCAAGCCTCCAGCCGACTCGAGACGCGACTGTTCCACTGCTCAACTCGCTGCGGAGTGAAAATCAACGTGTCTGGAAAGCTGTTGCGGATCGCCGGCATCAACTTCGAGCACTTTCACATGGGAGACCTGCTGCGAATGGTAGCGCGCCATCCGCAGGCCGAACTCGTCGCTATCTGCGACGTCCAGCCCGAGCGAATGGTGATGGTCCGCGAGGCGCTTCGCATTGAATACAATCGAGTCTTCCACCACTGGGAGGAATGCCTTGACGCCACTGAGCCTGATTTGGTCATCACTTGCCCGGCTGCGGCGTCACACGGCTTGTGGAGCGAACGTCTGTTGGGCCGCGGTGTTCACGTCTTGATGGAAAAGCCGATGGCCGCGTCACTCGCAGAAGCCGATCGGATGATCCAAGCGGCTGAACAAAGCAAACGACTGTTGGCGATCAATTGGCCGATGGTCTGGTATCCACAGTACCAACTCACGGAGCGATTGATCCGTGAAGGAATGATCGGCGATGTCCTGGAAGTGCACTACTACGGCGGCAACCGTGGACCGCTCTGGCATACCGAAGGAAAGATTGAACGAACCGCCCAGGACGTCGATCGGCTCAAGCCTCACAGCTGGTTTTATCAGCGGCAATCTGGCGGTGGCTCATTGCTCGATTACATGGGTTACGGAGCAACGCTTGGGACCTGGTTCAATGGGGGACAGATCCCGCTGGACGTAACGGCCGTCGTCGATGAACCGCCCGGTCTGGAGGTGGACGAACATTGCATCGCCATCGTTCGCTATGCCAACGGTCTCAGCAAGCTCGAAACACGCTGGGGTACATTCACTGATCCTTGGACAACGCAACCTCAACCTCAATGCGGCTTCGTGGTCGTCGGAAGCGAAGGCACGATTGGTGCCTATGACTACGCCCAGACGCTCCGCGTGCAGACCAGAACTCGACCCGAGCAACATGAGATTGGGCTTCCGGAACTCATTGCGCCTTGGCGTGATCCAATCGAATACTTCGTTCACTGCATACAAACCGGAGAACCGCTTCGCGGACCGCTCTCACCGGCGATGTCGCGTATCGGCCAACAAATCGTCGACACCGTAGCCGCCAGCGCAGCCGCCAAATCCACCATGCCGCTCTTGAAGTAGCGGATGGTCTGGCCAACCAATGTCCGGATCAGAGATTCGCCGTCGCCGCGCGCAATGCCGCCGGTAAGTCGGGCTGCTGCCAGCAGCTCATGCCTCCATCGACGAGCAGTGTCTGGCCGTGCACATGTTCGGCTTCGTCACTGAGCAAGAATACCGCTGCCGCACCACAGACATCCGCAGACGGAACGGTACCCGCAGGCGTATGCAGTCGCATCCAGGCATTGATGGCAGGATCGGCGAGGACCGGCTGCGTCAAAGGCGTGGCGACCAGGCCAGGCGCCAGCGAGTTGACTCGAATGCGATGCGGAGCAAGCGAGACACACAGGCTGCGAACCATCGCCGCAACGGCACCCTTCGAAGCGTCATACGCCGTGTGCGTGGGCTCACTGAGCAAGCCATTGATCGAACCAGTGAACAAGACACGGCCGGCTGTTCCTTGGTCGATCCACCGGCGGGCAAACGCCTGCGTCAGGAAATATCCGGACGCGACATTCAACCGAAACGTGTATTCGAACCGCGCTACATCCATCTCCAGAAAATCGACATCAATGTAGGTCCCCGCATTGTTCACCAGAATGTCGATCGAGGGTTCTGTTTCGATTGCTTTCCGGAACAGCTGATCGACTGCCGCGTGCGTTTCTCCCGATAAATCGCCGGCAATCAGCGCTGCCGGTCGCCCGGAAGCGCCGCAAGCCTCTGCGGCAGCCTCCGCCCGCTGATCGACGCGCAGCGTGTGCAAGACCATCCGGCAACCGGCTCGCGCCAGTGCCCGCGCCATTGCAAGTCCCACTCCCTGCGTTCCCCCGGTTACCAATGCACAATGCCCTGACAGTGAAAACATCGAATCGGCTCAGCCCATCGAGGTGCCACGACTCCCTTCGCTGACTCAGTCCTGCCCAGAGTATAAATTGAACTTCCGCGACGCTTGCAAAGGCTTGCTATCGAGCAACACGGCCGGCGTTTCGCACGTCTGGCAGGGATTGGGGGCTGATCATTACGATTCCCGATCAACCGTCGCCACCCGTCATCGATGGCGGTCATTGGTGGAACCGAACCGTCGTGGGTGCGGGGATTACCAGTGCCTTGGGTGATTTCTGCTACGAAACAACCACGGTCATCCTGCCAGGCCTGTTCTCCGTGCTGGGCATTCCAGCGGCCGCGCTGGGAATCATCGAGGGAATCGCCGACGCTGTTGCCAGCTTCACGAAGCTCGGCGCAGGATTCATCGCCGACAAACTTGGGCACCGCAAATTGCTCGTCTTGGTCGGCTATGGATTGACACCCTGCGGTCAAGCCCTCATCGCTCTGGCGAGCGGCTGGCCTCTGGTGCTTGCTGGCAGAATCGTATCCTGGTTTGGCAAGGGCCTGCGCGGTCCGCTACGAGATGCGATCGTGATCCAATCGATCACTCCCGACACACGAGGCCGTGCGCTTGGCTTTCATCGCGCCATGGATTCGCTAGGCGCGATCGCGGGTCCTGCGATCGGCATCGCGTTGCTGGGCTGGGCTCAGCAAGCGACAACGAGCAACCAGGCAGCCGCATTTCGAGTGGTCCTTTGGTTGAGTTTGATTCCGGGCGTGCTGGCGGTGGTCGCCTTCCTGACACTTGTTCAAGATCCGGCATATTCTCCAAACCCTGCGCTGCGTTTCTTTGCCTCGTTGAAGGGATTGCCAACGCGCTTCAAGAACTACCTGCGGGCCGTGATGATTTTTGGGATGGGCGATTTCTCACACAGCCTGCTGATTCTCGCGGCGACGCAGTTGCTGACTCCCGAATACGGCGTGGTTCGAGCCGCTCAGTTGGCGGGTGTGCTCTACATCCTGCGGAATCTGGTCCAGCTCTCTACTTCCTTTCCGGTCGGGGCGTTGGCAGACCAGATCGGTTCGCTGCCAGTTCTCGTAGCCGGCTATTTCCTTGGTGCCGTGATGGCAGTCATGACGGCTGTCGCGTTCTGGATGAACATCGACAGCCTGCTCTACTGGGGGCTCGTATTCGCAGCCGCCGGACTCTATGTGGCAACGCAGGACGCGCTCGAGTCATCGGTCACAGCTGAACTCGTCCCAAGCTCTTCCCTGGGAATCGGACTCGGGACGTTGGGGACAATCAATGGGGCCGCCAAGTTCGTCTCCAGCGCTTCAGTCGGATTGCTTTGGACCGCGGCATCTCCCGTGATCGGTTGTGCGATTGCGGCCGGCTGGATGTGCCTCGGGACGATTTTGTTGCTCCGCCTGCCTCGACAGCCCGAAGAGGCATGAGCTGCTGCTTCCCGCCGGGGTCCCCCAGAGCATCATTCCGGCGGACACTCCCGTGTACGTTCGCCTGGAAAACGCATTTCGGGGACGGGCAAAGATCCAGAGGCTGCAGGTCAGGTCCACGGCCTGCAGGTCATGACAAACCGGCCTCCACCGCTCCATCGAAAGACTCGATCTCGCAATCGGTCAACGAACTGCCTAGGATGGCATTCGCAGCTCGGCCTCAGTGTCCATTTTGGCACCACCGGTTTACGTTGGGTTCAGGAGTGCGTTCGATGTTTTACCTTCCCTCCGATCGACGGCGTTTCCTCCGAGTTACGGGAGTTGCATCCGCGTTGCTGATGACCCCAAGGCGCTCGGAAGCGGACGAATTGCCGCTCACACCCGAACAGACAAGCGGACCGTTCTATCCGATCCCTCCGATTGTGGAGCAGCGTTACAACGATTCAGACTTGACGCGGCTCAAGGAGGACAGTCCGGTCGCCGAGGGCGAGTTGCTGATCGTCTCGGGGCAAGTGCGTGATCTTTCCGGGGAACTGGTGCCGGATGCCGTCGTGGAGATTTGGCAAACGTGCCACTCCGGCCGCTACCAACATCAGGATGACAGAAACACCGCGCCGCTTGATCCGAACTTCCAGTACTGGGGCCGCGCCAAGGTTGATGAGAAAGGAATGTACGAGTTTCTGACGATTCGCCCCGGCAAGTACCCTGGGCGGACGTTGCACATTCACTATCAGATTGTTGCGCCAGACCGGAAGCCACTCGTCACGCAATTGTATTTTGAAGATCGCGGAGCGTTGAACGCGGAAGACGGAATCTACAAATCGCTTTCGCGCGCTGAACAGAGTCTGGTGACGATTCCCTTTGCGGCCGCCACGGGTGAGCTGCCCCGTGGGCGCTTCGACATTGTGATGGGGCCACGCGGTGCCAAAGGCACCACGCCGGTTCAGCCCTAAGAGCCCCGGGGTTGTTGCCGTTTGCGGGTTGACCACGAGAGCGTCGGCCGGCTTCTCGACCGGATGGCGAGGGAGTGCGTGAATCGTCTCGGCAAATCAACGGGCGATGACGATCTTGCAGCGGATCGAATTCGCGATGAAACACTGCTGATGGGCGGTCTCATGCAGGGCCGCCAGCTGGGCCGCGTCAGGTCCTCCTCCTGGTCCCCAGATGATGGTTGGGTGAAGCGTGATTTGCGAAATGTAGGCCTGACGACTCGCATTCTTTTCCATCGTCCCAATGGCCGCATCGTCGTAGCGTTCCACCGTGAAGCCTGCTTTGGCGGCGAGCCAAAGAAACGTCAGCATATGGCAACTCGCGGCAGCGGCCACGAGCGCCTCCTCCGGGTCAATCGCTTCTTCCACAGACCAGGGTGCGGGAACGACGTGAGGCGAGGCGGACGCGGCCAAGGTCAGGCCTCCATCGAACGTCCACGTGTGGCGGCGCGGATACTTGCCGCGCGCGAAATCCGGGCCCTGATTTGTCCATGACACGTGCGCCTTGAATTCCGGCCAGGCTTTCTGCGGGGCAACGGCTGATGCTGGGGACAGTCCAAGCGCTGCCCGCTTCTGTTCGATGAAAGGCAGATGATGCAGCACGTGCCCGACGCTGCCTTCCACCATCTGTCGCAAGGTCACCTTGCCTCGCTCACTGTGAACCGCCGTCCGCTGCCACGCTTCCGGATTCTGTCGTCGCAGGATCTTGGCTGTCCGGCCGCGCAAGGCTTCCATCAGGCGCAGTTCCTCCTCAATCTCATGAAGCTGGAACTGCAACCGCTCGGCGTAAGGTCGCTCATCCACACCCATCAAGAGCGGATTTTGATGTGCCAATGTCCGCTCAATGCGGTCGACGAAGTAGATATCTGTATCGGCGAGGTGGCAAACCACTTCGAGAGTACTCCACATTCCGGCGATGGGGCGAGCCGTCAGGTTGGCGTGGTCCATTCCGGCGATCGCCTGGCGAATCCATTGTGGAGACTGCTCGTAAGCCTGCAGCAGATCTTCCGTCGTCGATTGGGGGTCGACTGCGTAGAGCATCAGCATCTTTGTAAATGTGAGGTCCGATGTGGGCACGGTGACCGTGGTCTCTTCCGTTGCCTTCCATCGTAGCCTGCAGGCCGGAATCGTGTGCACGACACGGTTGAACCGCGTTTGCCGAATGGGTAGTCGTTCCGACCTGTCCCATTCGGCCAGCCAATATCGGGCGGGTATCCCGACCGAAGCTGTGGGCCGCCCACATTTCAAGCCGGCAAACGTACTCGGCCGAAGGTTGGGACCGGCGTGCGACAGGTCTCTGGCTACACTTCTCCGCTACCGAATTGCCTCGACTCCGGACCGGATCGCTAGCCGCGGAGTGATTCGCAGGGCAGTGCCGATTCATCGTGGGTCGTCCGGTTGTGCGCCGCCAGACGCGCGTAGGGTCCCGGCTCGTGCAGCAGTTCCTCATGAGTTCCGCGCTGGATGATCCGGCCTTGATCGAGGACCAGGATTTGGTCGGCTGCTTCAATGGTGCTCAGCCGGTGCGCCACGACGAAGGAAGTTCGACCGGCCATCAGCAACCGGAGTGCCCGCTGCAGGCGACGTTCGGTCAGCGTATCGACGGCGCTGGTCGCTTCGTCGAGGATCAGGATTCGCGGGTTCGCCAGCAAGGCGCGGGCAAAGCAGAGCAGCTGGCGCTGGCCGAGCGATAACTGAGCGCCGCGGCTGCCAACCTGGGTTTCCAGGCCGTCTGGGAGTTGATCCAGCAGATCTTCGCAATCCAGCGCGCGAAGTGCCTCCTTGACATCATCGCGGGTCGCATTTGGCCGGCTGAGTTGCAGGTTTTCAAAGACCGTTCCGCTGAACAGGTAATTCTGCTGCAGGACGACCGCCAGTTGCCGGGCGAGTGAAGGTCCGGAGATCTCGCGCATGTCATAACCATCGATCCGGACCGTGCCACGATCGGCCAGAAAGTAGCGCGCGATCAGACTCGTCAGCGTCGACTTGCCGCTCCCGGTTGCACCGACCAGCGCGATGCATTGTCCGGGTTCGGCGACCAGGGAAACATCCTTCAGGACAGGTGTTTCAGGGTCATAGCCAAACCATACACCGTCCAGTTCAACGCGCCCGGCGCCTTCAGGCAATTCGATTGCGTCGGGCTTATCCTGCCATGCAGGTTCGAGGTCCAGCAGGCGGAAGACACGCTCGGCTCCTGCCATGGCAGTCAGCGCCTGGTTGTACTGCTGCCCGAGCACCTGGATTGGCGAGAAGAACATACCAGCGAGGAACCAGAACTGAATCAGGTCGCCGACCGGCAGCGGGTCTTCCACGCGGAGTGCACGCAGTCCACCGATCAAAAGAGCCGCTGCCAGTGCGACCTGGCTGCCAAGTTCGAGCAGCGGGTAAAACGCTCCGGAGATCACGCCTGCTTTCTGAACAACGCGCGAATGATCTTCCACCAGATGGGCAAACGCCTCTGCATTGGCATCCTCGCGGGCGAAGCCTTGGGTGACGCGAATGCCTGAAACCGATTCCGCCAGTGTCGATGTAACGCGGCTGAAACTTTCCTGCATCCCACGATAGGCCCCGCTGAGCGGCCCACGAAAGATTCGGTTGATCAACCATACGATCGGCGCGAAGGCAGCCACCACCAGGAACAACTGCGGGTCGCACCAGGCCATCAAGGCTCCCGCGCCGATCATCTGGCCAAGCTGCACCAGGCTGACAAACAGGACATCCTGCACACCAACGCGAACGGCTTCACAGTCACTGGTGATGCGACTGATGATCCGGCCGATCTTAGTCTGCTGATAGAAGCTGAGGGGCATTCGCTGCAGTTTCGCGAACACGAGTTCGCGCAGATCATGGACGACCGCTTCGCCGAGTTCGAGAGCCAGCTTGCTGCGATAGTAAAAAGTGACTTGTGTCACGAGCGACAAACCCAAGACGGCCAGTCCGCCCCAGGCGATTGCCGTCAGGGAAGCACCGTCCGAGATTGGACCGTTGATCACGGCACCGATCGCCCATGCAATCAGGGGCAGCTGCATCGCGCGGAGCAATACCAGCACAATCAGCGAGCCGCGCCGGCCGCGATAGGCCGACATCAATTGCCACAGGCGGCGGATGATCGCAAGATCGAGCGGTCGCTCCTGAGGTTCCCGATCGGGATCAACCAACGTGCGGACCAGCGCGTGGCGATGCAGCGATGAGTTGCGAGCGGGCAAAGTGGTTGTCGACACAGCAATAGACTCAAGAATCGACCTGGAAGCGTAGCGGGTGGACGACGAATGGCTGTGGTTCGCGAATCAGGCGGCGACCAGTTCAAGCGAGGTGCAGCTTTGCACTTGAGCGACTTCGCGAAGCATGCCTGGAAGAGCCAGTAGCTGAGCCGGCGTGCCGTATTGAACGATGCGGCCGCGGTCCATCACAGCAATCGCATCCGCACGTCGCAGGACACTCCACCGCGTGGCTGTAATTACCGTGGTGCGGCCGGCCATCGCGGAACGGAGTGCGCTGAGCACTTCGTGTTCGGTCTCAGGGTCCACCGCTGCCGTCGGGTCGTCCAGCAACAAGATCGGCGGATCCAGCAGCAGGGCGCGAGCGAGCGCCAATCTTTGCCTTTGTCCGCCGCTGAGCGTGAGTCCGAATTCTCCGAGCACCGTGTCATAGCCCTCTGGCAGGCGTTCAATGAACTCGGCCGCTTGAGCCAGTTCCGCGGCCCGACGAACTCGCTCCCGAGAGGCTTCCGGATGTCCAAAGGCGATATTGGCGGCGATCGTATTGCTGAACAAAAAGCTTTCCTGAAAGACCGTTCCGATGTGCTGGCGCAGTTCGCGGGGGTCGAACTGTCTCAAGTCACAGCCGTCAAGCAGCACACGGCCCGACCGTGGATCGTAGAATCGCGGCACCAGACTGAGCAGCGTGCTCTTGCCGGCTCCAACGGGACCAGTCACCGCCAGGCATCTTCCGGCGGACAGATCCAGCGAGATGTCGTGCAATACAAGATTGTCGTACCGATAGCCGAAACTGACGTGATCCCAGCGAAGATGACCGCAGATTCGCGGTATCGGGGCAGGTCGAGCGGGTGCGACGACTTCTTCTTCCGCATCCAGTACCTCGAAGACTCGCCGCGCACCGGCAAGGCTTTGCTGAATGCTGTTGGCGAGTCCTGAGAGGTTCGAGACCTGGCTGCTGAACTGTTGCAGCAGCCCCGCGAACACGACCAGGCCGGCGCCGAGCGCGAGTTGTTGCCGGGCTACGAGGTATCCCCCGTAGATCAACAGGACCACCAGGTTCACGTGAGTCAGCAATTGCAGCAGCGGGCTGAACAGACTCACTCGCCAGAAAATGGAATGTTGCTGCTGCTCGACTCGGCGATTCGCTTTCCCAAACCGAGCGATTTGTTCGGTCTGTCGTCCGAATGCCTTGATCACCGCCACGCCTTCGGTCGCCTCGGAGACACGCTGGATCAAGCGGTCGTACAGTTCACGGTTGCGCTCATACAGCGGACGGATTTTTCTGCTGAAGCGTCGCGACAGCCACCACAGGGCCGGTGTGGTTGCCAGGCATGCGATCGTCAGACCGACATGAATCTGCAGCATCAGCACGAGGTAGCATGCGATGCTGACCAGCAGGATCGCTACCTGGACCAGTACGCCATCTATGAACGATCGCGTGCTCTGCACATCACCTGTCACACGGTTGATGATCGTGCTGGCGGAGTGCTGATCAAAGAATCGCCAACTGAGTCGTTGCAGCTTGTCGTAGACCTGGCGCCGCAGATCGACCACGATCCGACGGTTCACAATATGGCTGGAGCTCCATGCATAAATCACGTTCATGACGCATCGCGCGACAGCGACCCCGATCATCACGGCCGCGATCATGATCACCTGGCCGCGCGGGGTGAGATGGTCTGGGATCGTCAGACCCCATGGCAGTGCCGGCGGATGGGGGATCAGCCCTTGGTGGTAGCGAATCAAATCGATGCTTATTCCACCGAGCTGGACGGTGAGGATTGCCGTCACCAGGAGCACCGCTTGTAGTGCGAGCAGGCTGATGCATGCCCAGCGATAACGCCATGCAAGCAGCAACAGCCGGCGGACGATTTCGCCATTGGTCAGATCCGGAGTGGCAATGCCGGCGGCGATCATCGGTACCGCGCCTTGGCCTGCCGTCTCTTCGGGCTTCGCTGCACCGCTGAGTTTTTGTTTTTGTTCGGGTCGCGCCCTCAGCCAGCGTTGCAGGCGATCGGGAAGCCACGTCCGCCGGGCCCGCGACAGGAACGATCGGCCTGCACGGATCACGATCGCCCGCCCTTGGGGAAAGCTCCCGGGGCGGGCATGTGGATGTTCGTCGATTGGTTCGCCGCTTTCTGCCATCGTCACATCAGGTTGTTTCAAGCCCGTTTCGCGTTGCACCGCCCAGCGAAGCAATCCGCTCCATCGGCGCGACGGATCGGAATTTGCCCGGTCCGACCCGCACTTGGCTGCCCCTCCTTCAGGGCACGTGCGGCGCCGCGAAGATTCCCGTTCCGCCGGGGATCATCGGGGCGGGATGGTAGGCGTTCCGTCGAATCGCTGGCAACGGCAGTGTGCCGGAGACCGTTGCCCGACAGCGACATCCGTTTGCGCCCAGCAAAAAGACGCGTGAAACCGCCACGCGTTCGCTCGAGCTGCCCGAAATTCAGGTGAATTCTCGCCCGAGGCGATCGGGCTGTCCGTCACTCAGGAGAGGCGGCCTCGGGCATCGACCGGCAGTGACTCGACCGTCCCGGATCCGTTGTGCCACCAAACGCGGTCCTGGAGGTTGATGCAGGGGCAGATGTGGTTTGGCAGCACGGTCAGCCGCTCACCGACTTGTGGCGTACGTCCACGGACCTGTGACAGATCCAATTCACCATGTTCCTCAGTCAATCGCACGATCCGCGCCGCGGGGTATTCCAGCACCAAACCGTAGCCGAGGCTCGCATCACCGACGCATAGATCGCTGGAGAGGGTCTTTGAGCCCGCATCGATGACCGCTTTGGCGGCGACTGCCGTGCTGACGACGGTTGCCACGACGCGAGCCGCGCATTGCGCCAGGCTGCACAGCTGCCATTGGTACCCGTTACGGTCGTAGTAGACGTAAGTCCCTGGTCGGATCTCGGTCAGTCGCGGATGGAGATGACTATGGAATGCCGTGGGCGTCGATCCGGCCGAAACGATCGGCGTGGCGAATCCCGCCGCATGGATCGCATCAAGCATCCGGCTGATTTGCTCCGCGCCCGCGGTCATCTGAACGGGAACCTGGGGCGACGGGCCACGCACATGTCCGGGATAGCAATGCAGTCCGTCCAGCCGCACATTGGGCAGGCGCGAAATCTGTCGTGCGAGCTCCGCCGCGGCGACTGGATCCGAGAGTCCTGTGCGATGAAAGCCGATGTCGGCATCGATCAACAAGCCAATCGTCGATTGAGCGGCAGAGGCAGCCGCTGAGATACGTTCAGCCGCGGCCAAAGAGTCGATGGCGATCCGCACCGTGTGATCGCGTGCCAGCACCGCGGCGCGTTGGCAGCGACTGGGATCAACCAACGGGTAAGCGATCAGCAGATCGCTGGTTGCCGTGGCCAAGGCCTCAGCTTCACCCACCTTGGCCACGGTCAAGCCGATCGCGCCAGCTGCGATCTGCAGTTTCGCAACATGCAGTGACTTGTGTGTCTTTGTGTGGGGGCGGAGGTTCAGGCGGTGGCTGGCACAGTAGTCAGCCATCCTTTGGATGTTGGCTTCTACCGCCGGCCCGTGGATGACCAGTGCCGGCGTAGGCAAATCCCACGGCAACTGTTCAGCGAGCAGGCCCAACGGTTCTGCGAGCACTGGCGGGGACGAGATCGCTTGCGTCATGATGGGCCAATGCGATTGAGGCAATTTGCTTATCGATCGCGAACGCTTTCGGGGATCCGTTACCAGCGGAGCAAGGCCGTGCCCCAGGCGAGACCCGCTCCAAAACCGCTCAGCAACAAGTGATCACCGCGACAAAGCAGTTGGTTGCGGTACGCTTCGTCAAGCGCGATCGGTACGCTCGCTGCGCTGGTGTTCCCGTAGCGATCGACATTCACAAACAGCCGATCGGCGGGCACTTGCAAGTGCTCTGCCGCCGCGTCGAGGATGCGACGGTTCGCTTGATGCAGGATGATTGATTTCAAGTCGGCCGCCTGCAGACCGGCGACTGCCAATACATCGAGGGTGCTGTCTGCTACAACGCGGACTGCCCATTTGAAAACTTGGCGGCCATCCATGTTCAAGAACTGGCGGCCAGTCGCACAGGCTTCGCTGGTCAGTGGTTCACGACTGCCGCCTGCCGGGATGCAGAGCAGCGATCCGCCGCTGCCTTCCGCGCCCAGTGTGTATCCGAGAATGCCTGAGCCTTCGGGCTGATCGGGTACCAGCAGCACGGCCCCCGCCCCGTCGCCGAACAACGGATAGGTGCGCTTGTCATCCGGGTTGACCGTGCGGCTCATTACCTCCGCGCCGATGACCAACGCGCGACGCGCGGCACCGGTTCGGATGAACTGCGCCGCCGTCACCAGGGCGTAAACAAACCCGGCGCAAGCCGCTCCAAGATCAAATGCGGGCGCCAGGATGCCGAGTCGTTCCTGCAGCAAACATGCCGTGGAGGGTGTCTGGTGGTCGGGCGTGATGGTTGCGACGAGCAGCAGGTCGATCTCGCTCGGGTCGACCTGAGCGGCCGTCAAACAACTTCTGGCCGCTTGATAGGCCAAGTCACTCGTGGCTTGATCGTCAGCCGCGTGGCGGCGCTGCAGGATCCCGGTTCGCTGGACAATCCATTCGCTGTCGCACCCCAACCGGGCCAAGTCATCGTTCGTGACGATCCGTTCCGGAACGTAGGAGCCGGTTGCGGCAACGCGAACTCCCAAAATCCGGCCAAGTCGGCTGCGACCGGTGCCCATCGGCAGGGCTTGAGCCGCCTCCGTCGACCCCGTCGCCAGCGGCTGAAGATCGTCGAGGGTCAGGCTGGCGCGGTCGGCCATGGGTGAACACGTGTGCGTAGAAACGGTCGGGAACTCCCGCCACACTATAGTCGAAAGACGGCGATCCTCGAATCGGGAGGTGCGTCGCGGGGGGCTCGATCGTGTATGTCGACCAGTCGACGGCTGACTTCGGATCGCAGGGCCGTGCAACCGCTCGTCGATCGGCTGGAATCGAGAGCGCAGTGAACGAAGAAGAGATGGAGCGTCTAGCGAACCAACAGGTCGCGCCGCGAAACGAACATCGGGTCGAGTTCCCGCATTTGGGGCGGGGTGCTCGCTATTTGATGATTGTCGCTGGCGCGGCCTTGGCACTGGTTTTTGTAGTGTCTGCTCGACTGGCCACTTGGTATGGGATTTGGCGTCCGCTCTATGTCGACGGGCCCTCGATGTGGCCGGCCCTGCGTGGTCCTCACGAGCAGGTTACCTGTGAGCAGTGCGGGGCGAAGTTCCGTGCGATCATGGATCCGCGGCTGGGCGGAATGGACTCCGACATCCGTTGTCCTGGCTGCGGTGCCGTTGCCCCCACGGCTCGGGAGCACGTCTGGGTTGTGGGAGACCGAGTCCTGGTCGACTCGGCAGCCTACCGGCGTTCCGTGCCGCGACGAGGCGATGTCGTTGCGATTGCCCGCAGCGAAACAGACGTGGAAGTCAAGCGGATCATCGGACTTCCCGGGGAGCAGATTACGTTGGCGGAAGGCGACCTTTGGGTCGACGGCCAGCGCTATCAGAAGAGCGCATCCGAGTTGAATGCCGTCGCGTTCCGCATTGATCGAGTGACCGAGTTCGACGACCGATCGGCAGAGCAGAAAGACACAACGCGTCGATGGCAATGGGCGCCTGATCAATGGAGATCGATCGTCGATGGTTGGCAGGCGGAAGGTCAGGGGCAAGACAGCTTGATTGTCTACCGTCACGAGAGCTACTGGCGAGGAAAGGATGACAGCGATATCGGGCAGCCAGTCTTTGATGACTATCCATGGAACCAATCGGAACTACGGGCACTGCAACCGGCT
>Ga0114939_10000898_pt1 | contig 24185 bp, 21 predicted proteins | sample AshMeaCrysSpring_FD_87196 | JGI IMG/M metagenome (GOLD analysis project Ga0114939, IMG submission 87196) | Groundwater microbial communities from Big Spring, Nevada to study Microbial Dark Matter (Phase II) - Ash Meadows Crystal Spring | ecosystem: Environmental > Aquatic > Deep subsurface >...
AAGCTGCCGATCGTGGTCAACGACAGCCGCGGCTTCTTCACCTCACGGGTGATCGGCACCTTCGTCAACGAGGCCATCGCGATGCTCGCCGAGGGCATCCCGGCCCCGTCCATCGAGCAGGCCGGGATGCAGGCGGGCTACCCGACCGCGCCGCTGGCACTGACCGACGAGGTGAGCCTCACCCTGTGGCGGCGGATCCGGGAGCAGTCGAAGGCAGCAGTGGAGGCTGCGGGCGGCACCTACCCGAGCAACCCGTGGGACCACGTCATCGACACGATGGTGCTGGACCAGCAGCGGGGCGGCCGGGCCGCCGGCGCCGGCTTCTACGACTACGACGGCGGCAAGCGGCTGGGGCTGTGGTCGGGCCTGGCCGAGCTGTACGGCGGCACCAACCACGACGTGCCCCTGGCCGACATGAGTGAGCGGATGCTGTTCGCCGAGGCCATCGAGAGCGTGAAGTGCCTGGACGAGGGCGTGCTGCGCTCGGTGCCTGATGCCAACATCGGCTCGATCTTCGGCATCGGTTTCCCGGCCTGGACCGGTGGGGTGCTCCAGTACGTCAACGGCTACCCGGGCGGTATCGGGGGCCCCGCGGGGTTCGTCGCCCGGGCCAGGGAGCTGGCACAGCGGTACGGCGAGCGGTTCGAGCCCCCCGCTTCGCTGGTGGCGATGGCAGACTCCGGGGGTCGCTACGCGTGAGCCCGCCCCGCCCCGAGCGGTGACCCCCACCCGCTCGGCCCTGCGTCGTGCCCTGCGTCGGGCCGGCGACGGCGTCACGCTCGACGCCGCCGAGGCGCAGGTGCTGCTGCACGCCCGCGGTGACGACCTCGAGCTGCTGTGCGTGGCTGCCGGGCGCGTCCGGGACGCCGGGCTGGCCAGCGCCGGCCGTCCCGACGTGGTCACCTACTCGCGCAAGGTGTTCGTGCCGCTCACGCGGCTGTGCCGGGACCGCTGCCACTACTGCACGTTCGTCACTGTCCCGGGACGGCTGGCCGCCGCCGGCGAGGAGCCGTTCCTGCCGCCCGAGCAGGTACTCGCCATCGCCCGCGCGGGTGCTGAACTGGAGTGCAAGGAGGCGCTGTTCACTCTCGGCGACCGGCCCGAGGAGCGCTGGCCGGTTGCCAGGCAGTGGCTGGAGGCCCGCGGCTACTCCTCCACCCTGGACTACCTGCGGGCGATGGCCGTGCTGGTGCTGGAGGAGACCGGGCTGCTGCCGCACCTCAACCCCGGCGTGCTGGCGTGGGAGGAGATCGCCCGGCTCAAGCCGGTGGCGCCGAGCCTGGGGATGATGCTCGAGACGACGTCGCGACGGTTGTTCACCACGCCGGGGGAGGCCCACTTCGGCTCGCCCGACAAGGACCCGGACGTGCGGCTGCGGGTGCTCGACGACGCGGGGCGCCAGTCGGTGCCGTTCACCACCGGGCTGCTCGTCGGCATCGGTGAGACACCGGCGGAGCGGGCCGCCTCCATCGTCGCACTGCGAGCGGTCGGGCGTCGCTACGGCCACCTGCAGGACGTGATCGTGCAGAACTTCCGGGCCAAGCCGGGCACGGCCATGCAGCACGCCGCCGACGTGGACGCCGAGGAGTACCTGGCCACCGTCGCGGTCACCCGGCTGGTGCTCGGCCCGAGCGCTCGCGTCCAGGTACCGCCCAACCTGTCCGACCCGGCCGACCTGCACCGACTGCTCGCTGCCGGCGCCGACGACTGGGGCGGGGTCAGCCCGCTCACCCCCGACCACGTCAACCCCGAGCGTCCCTGGCCACACCTCAGCGACCTCGAACGCTGGACCGGGCAGGCCGGGTTCGTGCTGCGGGAGCGGCTCGCGGTGCACCCCGAGTACGTCCTGCGCGGCGAGGAGTGGATCGACCCGCGGGTGGCCGGGCACGTGGCGGCGCTGGCCGAGCCGGGCACCGGGCTGGCGCGGGAGGGGGTGCGGCCGGTCGGCCGGCCGTGGCAGGAGCCCGACCCGCAGTGGGGCAGTACCGGTCGCACCGGGCTGCACCACGAGATCGACGCGACGGGCCGGCGCACGCAGCGTCGCGGCGACTTCGACGCCGTGTACGGCGACTGGGACGCACTGAGGGAGTCGGTGCGAGCAGGTGGCCCGTTCGGCGCCGCCGCGCCGGTGCGGCTGGACGGCGACGTGGCCGCCGCCCTGCGCGCCGCCGAGGCGGACCCTGCCGGGCTGTCGGACGAGGCCTACCTGGCCCTCGCCCACGCCGACGGGGTGGACCTGGCGGCCCTGGCTGCGCTCGCCGACGACATCCGCCGCGACGTCGTGGGCGACACCGTGAGCTACGTGGTCAACCGGAACATCAACTTCACCAACGTCTGCTACACCGGCTGCCGCTTCTGCGCGTTCGCCCAGCGGCGAAGCGACGACGACGCCTTCACCCTGTCGCTGCAGGAGGTGGCCGACCGGGCCGAGCAGGCCTGGGCAGTCGGAGCGTCCGAGGTGTGCATGCAGGGCGGCATCCACCCCGACCTGCCGGCCACCGCGTACCCCGATCTGGTCCGAACCGTGAAGGGGCGTGTGCCCGACCTGCACGTGCACGCCTTCAGCCCGATGGAGGTGGTCAACGGCGCCACCCGCGCGGCCGTGCCCGTCCCGGAGTTCCTGGCCGCGCTGCGCGAGGCCGGGCTCGACAGCATCCCGGGTACCGCGGCGGAGATCCTGGACGACGACGTGCGCTGGGTGCTGACCAAGGGCAAGCTGCCGGCGGCCACCTGGGTGCAGGTCGTCACCGCGGCGCACGAGGCGGGCCTACCCTCGAGCGCCACGATGATGTTCGGGCACGTCGACTCGCCGGTCCACTGGGTGCGGCACCTGCGGGTGCTCACCGGCATCCAGGACCGCACCGGCGGCTTCACCGAGTTCGTCCCGCTGCCGTTCGTCCACCACAACGCGCCGCTGTACCTCGCCGGCCTGGCTCGGCCCGGGCCCACCCGGCGGGAGACGGTCGCGGTGCACGCGCTGGCGCGGCTGATGCTGCACGGCCGGGTCGACCACGTGCAGACCTCGTGGGTCAAGCTCGGGGTGGAGGGCTCCCAGCTGATGCTTCGCTCCGGTGCGGACGACCTGGGCGGCACGCTCATGGAAGAGACGATCAGCCGGATGGCCGGGTCGCAGCACGGCTCGGCCCACACCCCCGCCGAGCTCGACGCCATCGCTGCCGGCGTCGGCCGGCCCACCCGCATCCGCAGCACCGGGTACGGGACGGTCCCGCCCGAGCGCGAGGCCCTGGCCCGTTCGGTGCGGGGCTACCTGCCGCTGACAGCGTCTCCGTCAGCCCGCCCGGGACCAGGACGCGCGCCAGCGCATCCTCAGCCCGGGCGGGCCGAGGGCGAGGACGTGCTGCGCCCGGTCGGCGGCGAGACGCTGGCCCGCCGGTGCGGCACCCACCACCACCTCGCCTGACGCCGGTGCCGGGACTGGTCGCTCCCTACCGGCAGGTGCTGGGCGAACCCGGCGCGCTGGCGTTCTCGGCCAGCGCGGTGGTGGCCCGGTTGCCGATCTCCATGCTCGGGATCGGGCTGGTGCTGCTCGTCAGCGCCAGCCGCGGCTCCTACGGCCAGGCGGGGGCCGTCGCCGCCGCAGCGCTGGTGGCGGGCTCGCTGGCCGCTCCGGTCCAGGCCCGGCTGGCCGACCGGGTCGGCCAGCCCCAGGTCATCGCTCCGCTGCTGGTCGTGCACGCCGCGGCCGTCGCCGTCGCGGTCGCCGCCGTCAGCCGGGGCTGGGCGCTGCTCACCGTCGCCGTGGCTGCGGCCGCGGCCGGTGCGACGCTGCCGCAGTTCGGCTCGTTCGTACGAGCCCGCTGGGCCTACCGGCTGGCCGGCAGCGAACGGCTGGCGACCGCGTTCGCGCTGGAGTCGGTGCTGGACGAGGTGATCTTCATCGCCGGGCCGGTGCTGGTGACCCTGGTCGCGACCCGGCTGAGCCCCGCGCCGGCCGTGCTCGGGACGCTGCTGTTCACCTGCGGGGGCGGGCTGGCCTACCTGCTCTGCCGCTCCACCGTGCCCCCGCCGCACCGGCCCGAGCCGGGGACGACCCATGAGCCGCTGGGGTGGGCCACCCTGCTGCCGCTCGCGGTCGCCTTCGTGGGGATGGGTGCGGCTTTCGGGGCCATCGAGGTGAGCACGGTCGCCTTCGCCCAGGAGCAGGGCGCGCTGCAGGCGGCGGGGTACGTGCTGGCCGCATTCGCCGCCGGGAGCCTGGTCGCCGGTCTGGCGTTCGGGGCGCTCGCGCCGGGTGGGCCGACCCGGCGGCGGTTCGTCGGCGGGCTGGGCCTGCTCGCCCTGGCGCTCGTGCCCACAGTCGTCGTCGGCGGGCTGCCGGCGATGGCGGCCGCCCTGGCCGTGGCCGGCGTGACGATCTCGCCGACCCTCATCACCGGCTTCGGCCTGACCGAGCGGGCCAGCGCCCGCAGCCGGGTCACCGAGGCGTTGGCCTGGGTCACCACCGCGCTCGGGATCGGCGTGGCGCTCGGTGCCGCCGTGGCCGGCCCTCTCATCGACTCGGTCGGCGCCCGCGCCGGCTACGCCGTGGCCGTCACCAGCGGGCTGCTCGGCGCGGGGTGCTCGCTGCTGCTGCCGGGCGAGAAGCACCCCGCGGTGGCGTAGCCTCGCCCGCCGTGGTGAACCGGCGGGACGTCGCGCTGCCCAGCGGTGAGCGGCTCCTCGCTGCGACCGTCACGAACCCGGACGTCGCGACCGGGGCGGCCGTGCTGTTCGTGCACGGCCTCGGCAGCGACCGGGGGACGAACGCGGAGCGGGCGCAGGCCGTGTCCGCCAGGCTCTCGATGACCTGCCTGGCGGTGGACCTCGGCGGCCACGGCGGCAGCAGCGGGCGGCTCTCCGAGCTGACGCCTCGGCAGAACCTGACCGACGTCGTGGCGGCCTTCGACGCGCTGGCCGGCGAACCTGGTGTCGACCCGGCTCGGGTGGCCGTGTGCGCGGCCTCCTACGGCGCCTACCTGTCGGTGCTGGCGACCCAGCAGCGACGACCGGAGCGGCTGCTGCTGCGCGCGCCCGCCCTGTACACCGACGCCAGCCTCGACCGGCCGCTGGCCCGCCGCCGGCCGGGCGGGGCCGACGCCGCCGCGCTGCGCGTCCTGGCTGCCTACCCGGGCCCGGTACTGGTGGTGGAGTCCGAGCACGACGAGGTGGTGCCGGCCACGACCGTGCAGGCGTGGTGCCGGGCCCGTCCCGGGATCGACCACGTCGTGCTCGCCGGCGCCGGGCACGCGCTCACCGACCCGGCGTGGCGGGCGGCCTACACCGAGGTGGTCCTCTCGTTCCTCCGGTGATCGGGGCTAGCGCAGCTCGCGCTTGAGGATCTTGCCCGTCGCGTTCATCGGGAGCGAGTCGCGGAACTCCACGAGCCGCGGGTACTTGTGGGCTGCCATCTGCTCCCGGGACCACTCGACGAGGTCCTCCTCGGTCTCGGTCGCGCCGGGTGCCTTGATAACGTACGCCTTCACCTCTTCGCCGTACTGCTCGTCCTTGACGCCGACGACGGCGGCCAGGCTCACGGCAGGGTGCGTCATGAGCACCTCCTCGACCTCGCGCGGGTACACGTTGAAACCGCCGCGGATGATCATGTCCTTGGCCCGGTCGACGATGTAGTAGTACCCGTCGGTGTCCCGACGGGCGATGTCCCCGGTGCGGAACCACCCCTCGCGCATCACCTGGGACGTGGCCTCGGGCTTGCCGTAGTAGCCCTTCATCACGTTGTGCCCGCGGATCGCGATCTCGCCGACCTCGCCCTCGGGCACGGGGGTGCCCTCGTCGTCCACGAGCGCCATCTGCACGCCCCACACGGGCACGCCGATCGACCCGGGCCGGGGCTCGAGGTCGGTGCGGCTGAAGCTGGCCACCGGACTGGTCTCTGACAGGCCGTAGCCCTCGAGGATCTGCACGCCGAAGCGCTCCTTGAAGGTCTTGATGATCTCGACCGGAAGCGAGGCGCCACCGGAGGCCGCCATCCGCAGGTTGGCGGCCACCTTGGCCAGGTCGGCCCCGGTCGCGCCGGCCGAGAGCATCGCCCAGTACATCGTCGGCACGCCGGCGAAGAAGGTCACGTCCTCGCGGTCCATCGTCTGCAACGCGTCGACGGGGTCGAAGCGCGGCACGAGCACGAGCGTGGAACCCATCGAGAAGCCGGTGTTCATCTGCACCGTCTGGCCGAAGCTGTGGAACAGCGGCAGCGTCACCAGGTGCACGTCGTGCGTCCCGGCCGGGGGAGCGCCGAAGAGCTTCTCGCACACCACGGTGTTCATGACGAGGTTGGCGTGGGTGAGCTCGGCGCCCTTGGGCTGGCCCGTGGTGCCGGAGGTGTACAGGATCACCGCGGTGTCGCCGGCTTGGGTGCTGGCGGAGTCCAGCCGGGGCGACTGACCGGCCATGAGCTGGCCGAGCGTGGTGGTGCCGTCGATCGGCGACGGGGCGACCGGGTCGGCCGTGATCACCACGAAGTGCTCGCAGCTGTCCACCTCGGTGAACCCGGCGTGCCCTTCCAGCGCCATCGGCAGCTCGGGGGTGCCCTGGAAGCAGAAGTAGAAGCGCGCGTCGGAGTCGCGCAGGTGGTAGGCGATCTCGCGGTTCTTCAGCAGCACGTTGAGCGGGACGACCACCCCGCCGGCCTTGAGGATGCCGTAGTACACGATCGGGAAGAACGGCAGGTTCGGGCAGCTGAGCGCCACCTTGTCGCCGCGCTGCAAGCCCTGTTCGAGCAGGGCGTTGGCGACCTGGTTCGCTGCGCCGTCCACCGCGGCGTAGGTGAGCCGGGTCGGCCCCAGCACCACCGCCTCGCGGGTGGGGTGGTCGCGGGCGGACGACTCGAGCAGTGTGGCGAGGTTGAGCACGACAGCCTCCTGGGGTGCGGCGACGGGTCCTCGTGGTGGTCTACTCCGGCGCGCCGGAGTCCCGCCAGGCCGTCCGGCCCGGCGCGGTGCCGGGCGCCGGTGTGAGGTCGCTGGTGCGGAACGCTCCGGTGAACGATACCGGCGTGCCCACCGCGACGGTGAAGGGTTCGCCGTGGTGGCTAGCCGTGATCTCCGGGCCCTCCCGCAGCGTGTAGGTCACCAGATCGCGGGTGATGTCCACCTCGAGCACGGACGCGCCGAGCCGCAGCGGGAAGCGCACCCGGCGGGCGCGCGTCGGGAGGATCGGGGCGAACTGCAAGCCGCCTGAGCGCCAGCGGAACCCGGCGAAGCCGAACACGACGGCCATCCAGGTGCCTCCGGCGGAGGCGACGTGGACGCCGTCGCGGACGTTGCCGGCGGTGTCGGCCATGTCCACTGCCATCGCGTCGACGAGGTATTCCTCGGCGCTGCGGTACTTGCCGATCGCGGCGGCGGCGATGGCCTGGATGCTCTCCGAGAGCGAGGAGTCACCGGTGGTGAGCGGGTCGTAGTAGGCGAAGATGCGTTCGAGGTCCGCGCGGGCGAACCGCTCGGGCAGCAGGACGGTGGCGAGCACGACGTCGGCCTGCTTGATCACCTGGTGCCGGTAGATCACCAGGGGATGGAAGTGCAGCAGCAACGGGTAGTGCTGCGTGGGGGTGGTGGCGAAGTCCCACGGCTTGAGGTCGAGGAAGCCCTCGTCCTGCAGGTGGACCTGGGCCTGCTGGTCGTAGGGCACGTAGATGCGCTCGGCCGCGTCGCGCCAGTCGGCTTCCTCCGTCCCGGCCAGGCCGGTGCGCTCGACCAGGCGCCGGTACTCCCCGGGGGACTGCGTGCGCAGCCGTTGGACGACGTCGGCGGCCATCCGCATGTTCTCGGCGGCCATCAGGTTCGTGAACAGGTTGTTGTCGACCACCGTCGTGTACTCGTCCGGTCCGGTCACCTTCTGGATGACGAATCGGCCGTCGTGCCGGGCCGAGAAGTGACCCAGGCCCGCCCACATCCGGGCCGTCTCCACCAGCAGCTCGGCACCGTGGCGAACCAGCAGGTCGGTGTCCCCGGTCATCGACACGTACTGGTCGAGTGCGTAGGCGATGTCGGCGTTGATGTGGTACTGGGCGGTGCCCGCGGCGTAGTACGCCGACGCCTCCTCGCCGTTGATCGTGCGCCAGGGGAACAGCGCACCGGCACAGCCCACCTCGCGGGCGCGGCGCCGGGCGTCGTCGAGCATCCGGATGCGGTGCATGAGCAGGGCGCGGGCCACCTGGGGCGAGGTGTGCACGAGCATCGGGAGCACGTACACCTCGGTGTCCCAGAAGTAGTGGCCCTCGTAGCCGGTGCCGGTCAGGCCCTTCGCGGCGACCCCGAAGCCCTCGCTGCGGGCAGCCGCCTGCCACACGCTGAAGAGGCTGTAGCGGATCGCCGACTGCGCCGCCGGCGCGCCCTCCCAGAGCACGTCGGTGCGGGCCCAGAAGTCGCTGGTCGCCTCCACGTGCTCGCTGAAGACCTGCCGGTAGCCGTGGTCGCGGGCCCGGTCCAGGGTCGTGGTCGCCCGGGCCAGCAGGTCCGAGGTCGGCTCTGGGCCGTGGTGGTAGGCCAGCCACTTGACGATGGTTGCGGTGCGCCCCACCGGAGCCGTCACGTCGAAGACCACCCGCACCCGCTCGTCGTCCGCGGTCGTCTCCCGGTGCGTGACGTCCTGGCCGTCCACGTCGTGGTCCATCCCAGCGGCCACGGCCAGCCCGCTGCGGCGGGTGCGGTAGCCGCGAACCGCCCGGGTGCCCTCCAGCCGTTCACCCTCTGGCGACAGCACCCGCTCACCCACGCTGCGGCTGCGCCGGGGGTCGTCGTCCGCACCGGCGTGCTCGTCGGCCGGGGTCACCAGTTCGGACACGACCGTCAGCCGCCCCGGCTCGTCCAGCGCCGTGATCTGGTAGCGCAGGCAGGCCAGGTGGCGGTGCACGAGGGAGACGAAGCGCTTGGTGCGTACCCAGAAGCGGCGGCCGTCGGGGAACTGGTAGACCACGGATCGGTCCAGCGCTGCGCGCTGCATGTCCAGGGCCCGCTCGAACTCCAGGACCTCGGTGTTCTCGCAGGTGACGGGGTCGTCGTCGACGAACAGGCGCACGCTGGTGCCGTCGGGCACCGGCACGATCGTCTGCCCGGTGGTCGCGAACCCGTGGGCCCGCTCGGGGTAGACGATCGGCCAGGTCTCGTGGAACCCGTTGAGCAGGGTGCCCGGGTGGAACGACGGCACCCCCTCCTCGAAGGACGCGCGGATGCCGAGGTAGCCGTTGGCGACCGCGAACAGGGTCTCGGTCTGCCCCACGTACTCGGGGTTGTAGGAGCGCTCGACGAGCCGCCAGGGGTCCGGGGAGTAGTCCGTGGTGGTCGCCAGGATGCGCGCGGCTGCGGCGATCAGCCGGTGCTCGCGCGGCCCGGCCCGGTGCATCGGCTCGGTGGACGGCGCGAGCATCTCGGACAGGTCGCGCACGACGACATCGGCGCCGTGCTCGCGCAGGGCCTGCGCGTGCCCGTCCCGGTCCACCGCCACCACGACGGCGAACCCTCCGGAGCGCCCCGCCTCGACGCCGGGCAGGGCGTCCTCGACAACGGCGGCCCGGGCGGGGTCCACCCCCAGCACGCGGGCAGCCTCCAGGAACGTGTCGGGCGCCGGCTTGCCGCGCAGGCCCAGCTCGAGGGCCAGGCCCCCGTCCACGACCGTGTCGAACAGCGTGCCGATGCCGGCGTAGTCGAGCACCCGGGCGCAGTTGCGGCTCGCCGAGACGACGGCGGTACGCACCCCCGCCTCCCGCAGCTCACGCACCCAGGCCACCGACCCGGGGAACGGCTCGACCCCGACCCGCTCCAGCTCGGCCTCCACCATGTCCTGCTTGCGGTTGGCCACCCCCCACACCGACACCTCGTCGGCGGGCGAGTCGGGCCTGCCATCGGGCAGGCGGATGCCGCGGGAGTCGAGGAAGCGCGCGGCGCCCTCCTGGCGCGGACGGCCGTCGACGAGGGCCGGGTAGTCCTGCCCGAGGTCGAAGCGGGCGGTGCTGGTGCCGTGCTCGGCGTCCCAGCGCTCGAGCAGGTCGTCGAAGGTGTCCTTCCACGCAGCTGCGTGGACGGTTCGGGTCGTCGTCAGCACGCCGTCGAGGTCGAACAGCACGGCATCAACCTCGGCGTGCGCGACTCGTACGGCCATCGGCGCTCCCGGAAAGGGTGGCTTCGGGTCAGGCGGTGCACCGACGCTAGCGCGGCCGCGCTGGGGCCGGCGGCGTAACCGGCTCAAGCCTGAGCAGGGGGAGTGCCAGCCGGGTCGTTGACCGGTCGCGACGGGGGTGTGGTGTCCTGGCGAGGCCCGGTGACCAGTAGCCAGATGCCCACCCCGACCAGCAGGATGCTCCCGTACTGGGCGCCGGTGAGGCCGAGCAGCGTCTGGTCGTAGGCGCGCAGGAAGTCGGTCAGGAAGCGGAGGGTGCCATAGCTGATGGCGAAGACGGCGGTCATGAGGCCGGGTCGCGCGCCACGCCGGTCCAGCCACAGCAGAGCCGCGATGATGGGCATCAGCCACAGGAACTCGTAGAGAGCGGTGTTGTGATAGGTGACCCCGACCTCCAGCGGCCCCTCGATGGTGTCGCCACCGCGGTAGGTCACGCCCAGCCAGAACCCGGTGGGGCCGCCCAGGTGCTCGCCCACGGCGTAGCAGCCCACCCGGCCGATGAGTTGGCCGATCGCCAGCCCCAGCACGGCCCCGTCGAGGAACACCCACCGTCGGCCCTTGGGCCAGGACCGGGTGAGCAGGGGCGCGGCGAGCGCGGCCGCGAGGAACCCGCCGGTGAACTGGAGACCCCCCTGCCACACCGCGACCACGTCGATGGGCGAGGAGATCTCCTCGAGGTGGCTGAGCACCCACGTGAGCCGCGCGCCGACAAGACCGATGACCACCAGCCAGAAGCCGACCCGCTCTGTCTCTCCCCGAGCCACGCCGAAGCGCTCGTTGCGCCGGGCGGCGACCAGGATGCCGACCACCATGCCGAGGGCCACCATGAGCCCGAACACCCGGATCGTCAGCGGCCCGACCTGAATCGTCGGGAAGGTCTGGTATCCGATCCCGACGACCAGGTGCACCCGACCACTGTAGGTGTCCCGCGGACCCGCGTCGTGGCTCCCGTGCTGCCGCCGGTGACCGGGCAGGACGCGGCGCTGGGCGCCGCGCTGGCCGGCAGCCGGCTGCTCATGCGGACCGGTCGCCGGGCGGCACGAACGCTGGCCCCCGTGGTGCGGCTGGCGGTCGACCCGCCGCTGGTGCCACGGGCGCTGCGGCTGCGGCCCCGGCTCGACGCCTGGGGCCGGCTGTGGCAGTCCGAGCGCACGGCGATCGTCACCGCCGCCGTCGACGCGGGAGCCCAGGCGACCCAGCGCACCGTCGAGGTGGTGCTGCCGCAGGTCGACCTCACCCCGGTGGTGGAGGCGGTGCTGGCCCGGCTCGACCTCGACGTGGTGGTCACCGCGGCGCTGGCCCGGCTCGACCTCGACGCCGTCGTCGCGTCCGCCCTCGCCGGGCTGGACCTCGACCCGGTGGCCCAGTCGGCGCTGGCCGACCTCGACCTCGCCCAGGTGGTCGCGACGGCCCTGGAGGAGATCGACGTGACCACGATCGTGGTGGAGCGGGTCGCGCTCGGCCGGGTCGTCGAGGCGGCCCTGGACCAGGTGGACCTCACCGAGGTCGTGGTCGGCCGGGTCGACCTCGAGCGGGTCGTCACAGCGGCGCTGGACACCCTGGACCTCACCGCCCTCGTCCAGCAGCGCGTCGATATCCCCGGCCTGGCCGAGGACGTCGTGGATGAGATCGACCTGCCCGAGATCATGCGGGCCTCCACCGGTGGCATCGCAACCGAGGGCATGCGTAGCGTGCGGATGCACAGCGTCGGAGCCGACGAGGCGGTCTCCCGGCTGGCCGACAGGTGGCTGCTGCGCCTGCGCCGCCGCAACGTCGAGACCGACGTGGCCTTGGAGATGGAGCAGCCCCCTGAGGTCGACAAGCCGAAGGAGCCGCCGTCCGGGGACGGGCCGGCCGGGGCTCCCTCACCCGGGGACCCGCGATGAGCCGGGACCGCAAGTACGACCCCGGCGCGAGCGAGCGCCGCACCCTCGACCGGTCCCAGGCGCGGCTGAGCCGGATCGGGGCCGACGACATCGTGGTGCCGCACGAGGCCCGCTACTTCCAGGGCGACCGGGCCGGGTTCGTCAGCCGGGTGATCGCCAACCTGATCGACGTGACGGCGGCAGCCCTCGTCGTCGGGGCGTTCTACCTGGGGATGGTCGGGCTCGCGTTCGTCGCCTCGCCGACCAACCCGCAGGTTCCCAGCACCCCGGTCAGCGTTCTGCTGCTCATCGGTGTGGGCGTGCTGTGGGTGATCTTCACGGTTGCGTGGGCGACCAGCGGGCGCACCTTCGGGGCCAAGGTGATGGGGCTGCGGGTGGTCAGCTTCCGCGGCCAGCGGCTGCGCTGGGCCGGGAGCGCGCTGCGGGCCACGTTCTGCCTGTCCTTCCTGCCGGGCCTGTTCTGGGTGATCGTCAGCGGCCAGAACCGCTCGCTGCAGGACACCGTGCTGCGCACCCAGGTCATCTACGACTGGACCCACCGGCGGCGCCTGACCCCGACGCGGTGACTGTCGGCCCGTGACGGCTGGCCGGCCGGCTGGTAGATGACGGGTATGGCTGCCATCGAGGTGCAGGACCTGCGCAAGGCCTACGGGGAGGTCCGCGCGGTCGACGGGGTGACGTTCGCCGTGCAGGAGGGTGAGGTCGTGGCCCTGCTCGGGCCGAACGGTGCCGGCAAGACCACGGCGGTGGAGATCCTCGAGGGTTACCGGCGGGCTGACGGCGGCACCGCCCGGGTGCTGGGGCACGACCCGGCCACTGGTGGCCGCGGCTACCGCGAGCAGATCGGGGTCGTGCTCCAGGAGGCCGGGTTCGAGGACGAGTTCAGCGTCCGCGAGCTCGTGCGGCTCCAGGCCGGATTCTTCCCGCACCCGCGCTCGGTCGGCGAGGTGATCGCCATGGTCGGGCTCGAGGAGAAGGCCGACGCGCGGGTCAAGACTCTCTCCGGCGGCCAGCGCCGCCGGCTCGACCTGGCCCTGGGCATCGTCGGTGACCCAGCGGTGCTGTTCCTGGACGAGCCGACGACCGGGTTCGACCCGTCCGCCCGCCGCAAGGCCTGGGAGATGGTGGACCGGCTGCGCGACCTCGGTACCACCATCCTGCTCACCACCCACTACATGGACGAGGCCGAGCACCTGGCCGACCGGCTCGTCGTGCTCAACCGCGGCCGGGTGGTGGCCGAGGGGACGCCCGAGCGGCTGGCCGCCGACGCGGGAGCCGAGACTGTTGTCTCGTTCCGGCTGCCCGACGCGGTGGCGATCGCTGACCTGCCTGCGGTCGGCACCCGCGTCACCCTCGCCGGCTCCACTGCCGAGGTCCACTCGGCCTCGCCGACTGCGGACCTCCACGTCCTGACCGCCTGGGCGCTGGAGCGCGGCCTGGAGCTGGCCGAGCTGAGCCTGGCCCGCCCCGAGCTCGAGGACATCTACCTCGAGCTCGTCGACGGGGGCGAGGGAGCGACGGGACCATGACCGACGACCTGGGCATGCTCGGCCGGCAGGTCAGGCACGACCTGACCGGCATCGCGCGCACGCCGGTCGTGCTGTTCTTCGCCATCGCGTTCCCGCTCGGGTTCTTCCTGGTGATCTCGTCGTTCGTCGGCAACGAGACCATCGACTTCCGCTCCGGGGTTCGGGTGGCCCAGTTCCTCGCCCCCGCGTTCGCCTCGTTCGGCATCGCCATGGCGACGTTCTCGTTCCTGGCCATCGGCTTCGCCGAGATCCGCTTCTCCGGGGTGCTCAAGCGGTTCACCGGTTCGCCGCTGCCCACCTGGGTGCTGCTGGGAGGTCGCATCGGCGCGGGCACCGTGCTGGCGTTCGCCGCGGTGGTGCTGCTGCTGCTGGTCGGGGTGCTGTTCTTCGACGTGCAGGTCCTCTGGGCCCGGCTGCCGGGTGTCGTGGTCACGGTCGCGCTGACCGCCGTCTCGTTCGGCGCGCTCGGGCTCGTGGTCGCCGCCCTCGCGCCGTCCATGCAGGCCGCGGTCGCCCTGGCCAACGGCATCGCGATCGGGCTGGCGTTCATCTCCGACCTGTTCGTGGTCGCCGAGCTGCCCGGCTACCTCGACACCATCGGCTGGGTCTTCCCGCTCAAGCACGTCGTCAACGCGCTCGGGGACGCCTTCAACCCCTTCGTCGACACCACCGGGTTCTTCCCCGACCACCTGGCTGTGATCGCCGCCTGGGGGCTGGCCGGAGCTCTGCTGGCCGCCTGGGCGATCCGCCGGGACGCCCGCCGAGCGGAGGCAGGGCACTCCCCGGCGGCCGCCCCGAGCGCGGCTGTGGCCCGCCGGCACCGTGCCGACGCACAGCCCCGTCGCACCAGGCGCCCGGCGCTGGCCGCCCTCGTCTCCGACCAGGCCCGGCACGTGCTCACCGCGCAGCGGCGGGACTGGAGCTCGGTGTTCTTCGGCGTCGCCTTCCCCGTGCTGCTCGTCCTGCTGCTCACCACCGTCTTCGGCGCAGGAGAGGGCAGGACCAGTGACGGGGTGCTGCTCGCCCAGCTGTTCTCGGCCACCATGACCGTCTACGGCGCGGCCGTCATCGCGGTGGTGAACCTCCCGCAGGCACTCGCCGAGGCGCGCCAGAACGGGGTGCTCAAGCGCTGGCAAGGCACGCCGCTGCCGGTCGGCGCGGTGCTCGGCGGTCAGGCGGTGGCTGCCGTGGTGCTGTCGCTGGTGGCGATGGTGCTGGTCTACGCGGTCAGCGTGGCCGTCTACGACGTGGCGGTACCGCCGTCGTGGCCCAGCGCGGTGGTCGTCCTGGTGGTCTCGGCGCTGTCCTTCGCCGCGATCGGCATGGCGGTGGTGACCGCCACCCGGTCCGGCCAGTCGGCGTTGGCGATCTGCCTGGGCAGCCTGATCACCCTGTCGTTCTTCAGCGACATCTTCATCGTCGGCGTCGACTTCCCGACCTGGCTGGACGCGGTGAGCTGGTTCTTCCCGCTGCGGCACGCCGTCAACGCGTTCGAGGCGGCGATGGCCGCCGACGCGACGGGGTGGGTGCTCGACCCGGTGCACCTGGGCGTGATCGTCGCCTGGGGCGTGCTCGCGACGCTGGTCGCCGCGTGGCGGTTCAGCCCCGAGCCGGCCAGCCGCCCGCCGTCACGCCGCCCGCCGTCACGCCGCGCGCGTGCCCCGAAGGAGCCGAAGGAGGCGGTCGCCGTCGGCTGATCGCCTCAGTGACCTTTCGGCTCGGAGGGCTGCTCGGGCGCAGCGGCCTCAGCGGCGGGGGCGGCCAGGGCCGCCTCCTCGGCCTGTCGGGCCAGCCGCTGCCGCTCACGCTCGTAGGAGGCGCGGATCTCTGCCTCGGCCGCCGACCGGCCGACCCAGGTGGCGCCCTCGACGGACTTGCCCGGTTCGAGGTCCTTGTACACCTCGAAGAAGTGCTGGATCTCCAGCCGGTCGAACTCGGCCACGTGGTGGATGTCGCGCACGTGCTCCATCCGCGGGTCGTCCACCGGGACGCACAGCACCTTGTCGTCCCCGCCCTTCTCGTCGGTCATCCGGAACATGCCGATCGCGCGGCAGTGGATGAGGCAGCCGGGGAAGGTCGGCTCATCCAGCAGCACCAGCGCGTCCAGCGGGTCCTCGTCCTCGCCCAGGGTGTCGTCGATGAAGCCGTAGTCGTGCGGGTACCGGGTGGCGGTGAACAGCCGACGGTCGAGCTTGATCCGGCCGGTGTGGTGGTCGACCTCGTACTTGTTGCGGCTCCCGGCCGGGATCTCGATCGTCACGTTGAACTCCAGCGGCTCGCCCATGCCTGCCCTCCTCGCTCCAGCGCACCCGCGCGGTGCCGCACAGTCTGGTCCATCACCGTACGGTGGGTGGTGTGAACTCCCAGCAGCCCGGGCGTGGCAGCGGGACGAGCGTCCCGCCGGTGGACGCGATGGTGGACTGGGGCCTGGCGGTGACGACCGGGAGCAGGGTCGCGGGCAGTGGCCCGAGGCTGACCCACGACGAGGCCGCCCAGGTCGTCGGCGAGCTGCGCTCGGCCGCCGTGCGGGCCGAGCGGTTCGTGGCCGAGCACACCGGTCTGGTGGCCCCGCCGGGCAGCGCGCCGGTGGCGGTGGTCGGGCGGGCCGGGTGGGTGCAGGCGAACGCGGACGCCTTCCGGGAGCTGCTCGTCCCGGTGGTCGGACGGCTGGCCGGCCGTCGCCGCGGCGGGTCCGTGGTCGACGGTGTCGGCTCCCGGCTGGCGGGCCTGGAGGTGGGGGCCATGCTCGGCTTCCTCGCCGGCAAGGTGCTCGGGCAGTACGACCCCTTCCTGCCCGAGGGGTCCCACCGCCCGGGCGAGCAGGGCCGGCTGCTGCTGGTGGCCCCGAACGTCGTGGAGGTCGAGCGGGCCCTCGGGGTGGCGCCGACGGACTTCCGGCTGTGGGTCTGCCTGCACGAGGAGACCCATCGGGTGCAGTTCGGCGCGGTGCCGTGGATGCGTGAGCATGTCCGTACCGAGATCGACCTCGTGCTCGCCTCGACGCCGCTGGAGCTCGGCGAGCTGCTGGGCCGGCTGCTGTCGGTGGGGCGGGAGCTGGCCAGCGTCACCCGGCCGGACGGCCCGTCCCTGCTCGACCTGGTGCAGACACCCGAGCAGCGAGCGGTCGTCGACCGCTTGGCCGCGGTGATGGCCCTGCTGGAAGGCCACGCCGAGGTGGTCATGGACGACGTGGGGCCCGACGTCGTGCCCACCGTCGCGACCATCCGCCGCCGCTTCCAGCAGCGGCGCGACAGCGCGATCGGGCTGTCCCGGCTGTTCCGCCGGCTGCTCGGGCTCGAGGCGAAGATGCGCCAGTACCGCGACGGCGCCGCGTTCGTGCGGGCCGTACAGGACCGGGCCGGCATCGACGGCTTCAACGCCGTCTGGGCAGCCCCGTCCCACCTGCCCAGCCCTGCCGAGATCGCGGACCCGGCGGCCTGGGTGGCCCGCGTCCTGGGGTGAGCCGTGGGCCCGCACCCGGACGTGGCTGCGTGCCGGACGGCCGTCCGGCGGGCGCTTGCCGACCTCGCCAGCTCTGCCGGCCCGCACCGGCCGCCGGTGCTCGTGGCCGTGTCGGGAGGGGCCGACTCCACCGCGCTGCTGCAGGCGGCCTGCTTCGTCGGGCCGCGGCTGGGCCTGGCGGTGGGGGCGGTCACCGTGGACCACGGGCTGCAGCCCGGTTCGGCCGAACGGGCCCGGCAGGTGGCCCGGTACGCCGCGAGCCTGGGGGCCGAGCCGGTGACAGCCTGGCACGTGCGGGTCGAAGGCCCGGGCGGCCCCGAGGGTGCCGCGCGCCGGGCCCGGCACGCGGCCTACGCGGGGGCCGCCGGCGCCACCGGCGCCACCGCAGTGCTGCTCGGCCACACCCGTGACGACCAGGCCGAGACGGTGCTGCTCGGGCTGGCCCGCGGGTCAGGGACCCGGTCGCTGGCCGGGATGGCGCCCCGGGCCGGGCTGCTGCGGCGACCCTTCCTCACCCTGCCGCGGGCGACCGTACGCCAGGCGGCACTGCTGGCCGATCCGGCCACGCCCGGGTGGGACGACCCGCACAACAGCGACCCCCGCTTCGCCCGCGCACGGGTGCGCGGGCGGGTGCTGCCCGTGCTGGAGGCCGAGCTCGGCCCAGGCGTGGCCGCCGCACTCGCCCGCACGGGCGACCTGGCCCGTGCCGACGCCGATGCCCTCGACGAGTGGGCCGAGCGGGAGGAGCCTCGGCACACCCGGGGGCCGGGGGACCTGGACGCGGTCGGCCTGTCCGCGATCCCGGCCGCCGTGCGTGCGCGAGTGCTGCGGCGGGCTGCGCTGGCTGCCGGCTGCCCCGCCGACGACCTCACGGCAGGCCACGTCAGCGCTCTTTCCGTGCTGGTGCGGCAGGCCCCCGAGGGTGCTGGTACCGACCTGCCCGGCGGGGTGAGGGCCTGGCGGGAGGGCGGGCGGCTGCTGCTGTCCCGGACCGGTGGCCGCCCCTGATCCGGCCGTGGCAGGCTTTCCGGCCGTGGACGCCGCGCACGTGGGGACCGACCTGGACGAGGTGCTGCTCACCGAGGCGCAGATCCTGCGGCGCATCGGCGAGCTGGCCGGGCAGATCGAGGCCGACTACGCCGGTCGCCCACTGCTGCTGGTAGGAGTACTCAAGGGCGCGGTCATGGTGATGGCGGATCTGGCCCGAGCCTTCAGCGCGCATGTCGGGATGGACTGGATGGCGGTGTCGTCCTATGGCTCGGGCACCAAGTCCAGTGGGGTGGTGCGCATCCTCAAGGACCTCGACACCGACATCTCCGGCCGCGACGTGCTGGTCGTCGAGGACATCATCGACACCGGACTCACCCTGTCGTGGCTGATGAGCAACCTGCGCTCCCGTGGCCCTGCCTCGCTGGAGATCGTGACGCTGCTGCGCAAGCCCGACAGCATCCGGATCCCGCTGCAGGTGCGCTACGTCGGCTTCGACATCCCCAACGAGTTCGTCGTCGGGTACGGCCTGGACTACGCCGAGCGGTACCGCAACCTGCGTTGCGTCGGCCGGCTCAACCCGCAGGTGTACGGCTGAGCGCCCCCGCGCCCGCGGAACAACAGCAGTGTGCCGCTCGTTCTTCGGCTGGGTCTCCGGACGGGCGGGGCCCCTTGCTGCGGTGTACCGTCGCTGCACCTGACTACGGGACACGAGAGGATCGTCGGGCGTCGCGCCCGAGGAGATGGACGTGAAGAGACTCACCCGCGGGCCCTTCCTCTGGATGGCGCTGGCCCTCCTGGGCTTCCTGCTCGCCACCCAGCTCCTGGGCTCGGGCGGCGGTTTCGAGCGGGTCGACACCTCGACGGCGTTGCAGGAGATCGCGGACGGCAACGTCAAGTCCGCCAAGATCATCACGGGCGAGCAGCAGGACCTGCAGCTCACGCTCAAGGACGACAGCAGGATCGCGGCCTCCTACGTCACCGGCCAGCAGGTCGAGATAGCCGACCAGCTGCAGCGGCAGGCCGACGACGGCACCCTGCCCGAGGGTTTCGACGTCCAGGTGCCCCGGCCCAACATGCTGCTGACGATCCTGGGGGCGCTGCTGCCGTTCCTGCTGCTCGGCCTGCTGCTGCTGTTCTTCATCAACCAGGTGCAGGGCGGCGGCAGCCGGGTGATGAGCTTCGGCAAGTCCAAGGCCAAGCTCGTCAGCAAGGACATGCCGCAGACCACCTTCGTCGACGTCGCCGGTTGCGCGGAGGCGATCGAGGAGCTGCAGGAGATCAAGGAGTTCCTGACCGACTCGACCAAGTTCGTCAGCCTGGGCGCCAAGATCCCCAAGGGCGTGCTGCTCTACGGCCCCCCCGGCACCGGCAAGACCCTGCTCGCCCGGGCGGTGGCCGGCGAGGCCGGCGTCCCGTTCTTCTCCATCTCCGGCTCGGACTTCGTCGAGATGTTCGTGGGGGTCGGCGCCTCCCGGGTGCGCGACCTGTTCGAGCAGGCGAAGGCCAACGCCCCGGCCATCATCTTCGTGGACGAGATCGACGCCGTCGGCCGGCACCGCGGCGCCGGGCTCGGCGGCGGGCACGACGAGCGCGAGCAGACGCTCAACCAGATGCTGGTCGAGATGGACGGCTTCGACGTCAAGACCAACGTCATCATGATCGCCGCGACCAACCGCCCCGACATCCTGGACCCCGCCCTGCTGCGCCCGGGCCGATTCGACCGGCAGATCCCCGTCGAGGCGCCCGACATGGAGGGCCGGCTGCAGATCCTGCAGGTGCACGCACGCGGCAAGCCGCTCTCGCCCGAGGTCGACCTGGCCGCCGTGGCCCGTCGTACCCCCGGCTTCACCGGCGCCGACCTGGCCAACGTGCTCAACGAGGCCGCGCTGCTGGCCGCCCGGCGGGGCCAGCAGGTCGTCGACTCCTCGGCCATGGACGAAGCCATCGACCGGGTCGTGGCTGGTCCGCAGAAGCGCTCGCGCCTGATGAACGACGAGGAGAAGAAGATCACCGCGTACCACGAGGGCGGGCATGCCCTGGTGGCCGCCACGCTGCCGCACACGGCGCCGGTGCAGAAGGTGACGATCCTCCCGCGGGGTCGGGCCCTCGGCTACACGATGGTGCTGCCCGAGGAGGACAAGTACTCCACCACCCGCAACGAGATGCTCGACCAGCTCGCCTACATGCTCGGCGGCCGGGCCGCCGAGGAGCTGGTCTTCCACGACCCCACCACGGGTGCGGCCAACGACATCGAGAAGGCGACCTCGCTGGCCCGGCGGATGGTCACCCAGTACGGCATGACCGAGCGGCTGGGGGCGATCAAGTTCGGGTCGGACCGGGGCGAGCCGTTCCTGGGCCGCGACATCGGGCACGAGCGCGACTACTCCGAGCAGGTCGCGGCGATGGTGGACGAGGAGGTGCGGGCCCTCATCGAGACCGCGCACCAGGAGGCCTTCGACATCCTGGTCGAGAACCGGGACGTGCTCGACGCCCTGGTGGTGGAGCTGCTCGACAAGGAGACCCTCGACCGCGACCAGGTGGCGGCCGTCTTTGCCGCCGCCCGCCGCCGCCCGCCCCGGCCCGCCTGGACCGGCTCGCCGACCCGGCTGCCCTCCGACCAGCCGCCGGTGCGCAGCCCCAAGGAGTTGGCTGCCGCCACCGGCACCGGCCCCAACGGGCACGGGGTCGTCGCCGAGCCGGAGCCGGTGGCCTCGCGCACCCAGACCACCCCCGGACCAGCCTGACGTGCCCGGAGTCGACCTCGACCGTGCCCAGGCCGCGGTCAGGGAGTTGCTGCTGGCCGTCGGGGAGGACCCCGACCGGGACGGGCTGCGCGACACCCCGGCGCGGGTCGCGCGCTCCTACGCGGAGATCTTCTCCGGGCTCGGCCGCTGTCCCGACGAGGTGCTCACCACCACCTTCGAGGCCGACCATGACGAGCTGGTGCTGATCAAGGGGATCGAGCTGTACTCGATGTGCGAGCACCACCTGCTGCCCTTCCACGGCGAGGCCCACGTGGGCTACCTCCCCGGGGAGGACGGCCGGGTCGCCGGGCTGTCCAAGCTCGCCCGGCTGGTCGAGGTGTTCGCCCGCCGCCCGCAGGTCCAGGAGCGGCTCACCGTCCAGGTTGCCGATGCGATGGTCGAGCTCCTCGCCCCCCGGGGGGTCATCGTCGTGCTCGACTGCGAGCACCTGTGCATGTCGATGCGCGGGGTGCGCAAGCCCGGGGCACGCACCGTGACCAGCGCCGTGCGCGGGCAGCTGCTGCACCCCCCGACCCGCGCCGAGGCCATGGCGCTCGTCCTCGGTCGATGACGGGCGAGGCGGTGCCCGGCCTTCCCCGGGCCGACCGGTGCCTGGTGCTGGGCGTGGTCAACGTCACCCCTGACTCGTTCTCCGACGGTGGGCGGCACGCCACGACCGCGGCGGCGACCAGCCGGGGCCTGGCGCTCGTCGCCGACGGCGCGGACCTCGTCGACGTCGGTGGCGAGTCCACCCGACCCGGCGCCGACCGGGTGCCCGCCGCGGTGGAGCGGGAGCGGGTGGTCCCGGTGGTGCACGCGCTGGCTGCCGCCGGCATCCCGGTCACCATCGACACCACCCGGGCCGCCGTCGCCATCTCGGCGCTGGAGGCGGGGGCCGTAGCCGTCAACGACGTGTCGGGGGGGCTCGCGGACCCCGGGATGCTGTTCGTTCTGGCCGACCATGCCGTGCCGGTCGTGCTCATGCACTGGCGCGGGCCATCCCGGGAGATGGCCGCTCGCGCGCACTACGACGACGTCGTCGGCGAGGTGGTGGACCACCTTGCCGAGCGGGCGGAGGCCGCCCAGCGGGCCGGGATCGCCCCTGAGCGCATCGTGCTCGACCCGGGCCTGGGCTTCGCCAAGACCGCCGAGCACAACTGGGCCCTGCTGGCCCACCTGGACCGGCTCACCGCCCTGGGCTACCCCGTGCTCGTCGGAGCCTCCCGCAAGGCGTTCCTGGGTCGTCTGCTGGCTGACGGGGCTACCCCGCGTCGTACCGACGACCGAGAGGACGCGACCACGGCGGTCAGCGCACTGGCCGCAGCGGCCGGAGCCTGGGGGGTGCGCGTCCACCACGCCCGGGCGTCGGCGGACGCCGTTCGGGTGGCGGCCGCGTGGAGGCAAGCCGGGCCGTCAGGACCTGGTGCCGACTAGCCTGCACGCGTGACGAACGGGCCGGACACCATCGTGCTGCGGGGGCTGCGCGGCTACGGCCGGCATGGCGTGCTGCCGTCGGAGCGCTCCCTCGGCCAGCCGTTCGTCGTCGACCTGGCTCTGGCCGTCGACACCCGCGTCGCGGGGGCCACCGACGACCTGGGGCAGACCGCGGACTACGCGGCGCTGGCCCGGGCAGCGCTGGCGGTGGTGGAGGGGGAACCGGTCGCGCTCATCGAGACGCTGGCCCAGCGGATCGCCGAGGCCGTGCTGGACCATCCGCACGTCCAGGCCGTCGACGTCACCGTGCACAAGCCCTCGGCGCCGGTCTCGGTGCCGTTCGACGACATCGCCGTGACCATCCGGAGGACCCGCCCGTGACCTCGGTCCCGAATCCCTTCGTCATCGATGCCGATACCCTCACAGGGGAGTTGCGGCCCATCCGCCGGGTGGCCCTCGGGCTCGGCAGCAACCTCGGGGACCGGCTGGAGTACCTCCAGGCGGCCGTCGACACGCTGACCGAGACCCCCGACATCGTCCCGGTGGCCGTCTCGAGCGTGTACGAAACCGAGCCGGTGGGCGGTCCGCCCGGGCAGCCCGCCTTCCTCAACGCCGTGCTCGTCGTCGACACGATGCTGTCGGCGCGAACCCTGATCGAGCGGGCGCTGGCCGTCGAGGACGCCTACGGCCGGGCCCGGCTCGAGCGGTGGGGACCGCGCACGCTCGACATCGACCTGCTCGCCGTGGGGGCCGAGGTGATCGACGAGCCCGGTCTCACCGTGCCGCACCCGCTGGTCGCCGAGCGCGCCTTCGTGCTCGCGCCGTGGGCCGAGGTGGACCCCGACTTCGACCTTCCCGGCCATGGCCGGGTCGCGGATCTCGCGGCCCGCGCGGGCTCGGCCGGGGTCCGCCGGACTGACCTCTACCTGCTGCTGCCCGGCTGAGGTGCGTCCCACCCGCCCCGGCACCCTCGTCCTGTCCGGGCTGGCCGGGCTCGTGCTCGCCTTCGGGGCCGCCGGCTTGGCGGACCGCCTCGGCCACGGGCTGCCACGGGTGTCGTGGCTGAGCATCGGGCTGCTGCTGTTCCTCGCCGGGCTGCTGCTCGTCTCCTCCCGTCGGGTGGCCGCCTGGGTCGCCGGCGACCGCCCGGCCGAGCCGGGCGACGCGCTGCGGATGGGTCGGATGGTGGCCCTGGCCAAGGCCGCCTCGGTGTTCGGCGCGGCCATGGTCGGCGGCTACCTCGGCCTGGCCGCCGCTGGCCTGCCACGGCTGCCGAGCGTGTACGCGCGGGAGCACATCGGCTGGGCGCTGGCAGCGGCGGTGGCTGCGGCGGCCGTGCTCGTGACCGCCGTGCTGCTCGAGCGAGCCTGCCGGCTGCCCTCGGACGGGGAACAGGCCGCCTGAGCACCGGCGTGGCGGCCAGGCTGTACCGCTACGCGGTCCTACGGTTCGGCCATGAACCATCGGCATCGCTCCCGCGTCGTCGGGGTGGCGCGGCTGCTGGCCGCCCTGGCGGTCGTCGCGGTCGGGGCGGGCGTCGTCGTCGGCGGCTCGGCCCTGGCGGCCGCCGCGGTCGTGGCGGCGGTCGTCGCGGTCGGGGCCGCCGTTCTCGCGGTGCGCGTCGAGGCACGCGGCCGAGCGGCACTGGCTGCGCAGCGCAGCGCCCTGGACGGCGAGCTCGACCGCAGGCTCGCGCGGGCACGACGGGGGCATGACGCCGGGGTGGCGGTGCTGCGCTCGCGGATCGAGGCAGGCGACCGCGACCGGCAGCAGCTGGAGCTTGCGCTGCAGGTGGCCATGCTGCGCCGGGAGCCCGAGGACCGCCGGGCGCCCGCCGGGGGCCGATCCGGCGGTGAACCGGACCGGGCCGGTGCGAAGGTCGCGACCGTCCACCTCCACCGGGCGTGGTGAGGCTGCTCCGGTAGCGTCCCCGCCGTGGTCGGCCCAGGGTTCGTCCTGACCGACACCTGCCTCACCCGCAACACCTGGGTGTGCCCGCTCTACGTGCG
>Ga0114939_10000900_pt1 | contig 24177 bp, 12 predicted proteins | sample AshMeaCrysSpring_FD_87196 | JGI IMG/M metagenome (GOLD analysis project Ga0114939, IMG submission 87196) | Groundwater microbial communities from Big Spring, Nevada to study Microbial Dark Matter (Phase II) - Ash Meadows Crystal Spring | ecosystem: Environmental > Aquatic > Deep subsurface >...
AATACAGCCGCTCAAGAACTGGCTAATATCCTTAATCAGACAGAAGCAGTTTTCCCTGGAACTAACCTCAAATTATGCTATAAAATACAGTAGTCTATTCTGCGAAAGGTCAGGAGTTCTGAAGTTGTTGATTTTCATAAAATAAAAAAAGGATGAACGATTTTCAAACCATTCTGAACGAATTCTGAACAATGCCCGGCAGGGGGCATGGATATATTTACAATCGTCTCTGAGCAAAGCTCTGTTTACATCATACCATTGTTTGTTTTTATGAGAAATTCAATTGCAATTGCAACGTTGCGCCTGATGCTTGGCAGTCTGGCTGCGTTATTGTTAGCGCTCGCAATAACACAACATGCCTGGAGCCAGGCTAAAGAAAGCGTTTTTGTCAGGGGGTTTGTAAAGGATGAAGAAGGCAACCTCCTGAATGGTGTTTCTGTTGTGCTTAAATCCAACAACAAGGGTACCACCACAGATGAAAAAGGATATTTTACGCTAAGGGTGGCCAATGCCAATGCTTCTATTGTAGTAAGCTATATTGGTTTTGCCCCGCAAACCCTGAGAGTGAGCGATAGGGAAGCTATGAATATCGTGCTGGAGCGCCAGGTAAATATGCAGGAAGAAGTGGTGGTGATAGGCTATGGCACTGCTCGGAGGCGCGATTTGACGGGAGCAATATCTACCTACAAACCGGGACAGACTGAGGCCTCACAGTTTATGAGTGTTGACGGCTTAATGAGGGGACGTGTTGCAGGCCTTACAGTAACCCAGGCAGGCGGCGATCCCGGGGCCGCTGCCAGTGTGCGTATCAGAGGTGGAAACTCGCTCAGAGGCGATAACGAGCCCCTTTATGTGGTTGATGGTGTCATTATCTCAAACGTTACTGCAGATAATAGCGACCCTTTTGCCGATAAAACAGCCAACAGCGGTCAAACAAAGCAATCGGCCCTTACCGGAATCAATCCCAGGGACATAGAAACAATAGAGGTACTTAAAGATGCCTCGGCAACTGCCATTTACGGATCCAGGGGCGCCAATGGTGTGATAATCATTGCTACAAAGCAGGGAAAAGGGCGCCCGGTAATAACACTGAACTCGACCGTGGAAATGGCTTCGGCAACAAGAAAGCTTGAAATGCTGGATGCCACAGGCTATGCCACCTATATTAATCAAATAGAAGCAATCAACAACAGGGCTCCGCGTTATGGGCTCGACACGCTCGACTACGTAAACTGGCAGGACGAAATGATGAGAACGGCCGTTCTTCAAAACTACCGACTGTCAGTAACTGGCGCATCGCAGGACAAGAAAACGAAGTATTACCTGGCTGGGGGATTCCTGAAAAATGACGGGATTGTTGAAAAAACATCGATGAAACAAGGCGATATAAAGCTCAACCTCAATCAGGAACTTTCCGGCAAACTCAAGTTGAATTTCACCGTAGCGGGCAGCATGATGAACAACAGCATGACCCAGGGAACGGAACCATTAGGTGGAGGTGACAATAGTATGATCATTAAAATGCTGGTAGGCAACCCCATTGAGAATGCCTTGAAGGGCTTGGATGATCCTACCGAGCCATTCGACAATCCGCGTGCCTGGCTGGTTGGGTATGATGACTTGTCAGAAGAGGCCAGGGCAATGGGTGCGCTGGGCCTTACTTATAATATATCCAAATCGTGGATATACAAGTTTAACCTGGCAGGCGACTTCCGTACCAAGGAGCGCAAACGCTGGTTTGGCAAGCAAACGTTTGCAGGTAAGAATGCCAATGGTTCGCTGGGCATGTCGCAATTTCAACGCAGTTTCTACCAGGTGGAGAACCTGTTTCTTTTCAATAAACGCTTGGCAAAGGGCAATAACATTGATGGTACCGTTGGCATAACATACGATAAGGAAGACCGCCGGTCGTCATCGGTTATCAACGAAAACTTCTTTACCGAGGATCTCAGAACCGAAGGCTTTGGATTTGGCCAATTAATGTATCCATATGTGCGCAACAGGTCAGAGGCCCAGGTATTTTCTGGTCTTGCCAGAATAAACTATAACCTGAAGAACCGCTACCTGTTCACTGCCTCGGGGCGCGCCGATGGCAGCTCCAAGTTTGCCGAAGGCAACAGGTTCAGCTATTTCCCGGCTGCGGCAATTGCCTGGAAGGTATCCGAAGAAAAATTCATGCAAGGCCAGAAGTTCTTCTCCAACATGAAACTCAGGGCAGGATTTGGACGTAGTGGCAGCCAGGCCATTGAGCCCTACGGTACCCTGTCGCGCTATAGCCAGGTACAGTATGTTTCCGGCAACACACTCATTGTTGGATCTGTGCCTGCCAATATCCAAAATGAATCGCTGAAATGGGAAACCACCACGCAGATTAATGCCGGCATTGACATGGGTATGCTTAAAAACAAGGTAAACCTGACGGTGGATGTTTACCGCAAACAAACCGATGATTTGTTGCAAACCTTCCGTCTGCCCGTTTCAACCGGTTTTGCCACGATTGTTAAAAACATAGGCACCATTGAAAACAAGGGAATTGAATTTACGGTATCGGCCAGTTTGCTGGAAAACAAAGACATGTCGCTGGTATTGAACGGCAATCTGGCTATCAACCGCAGCAAGATTCTGGACCTTGGGCTGCCAGAGGCCGCTTTTGGAAACAATATTTGGGAAGCCTATATAGGCGCCAACGTTTCGAACGGAACATACTTCAAAGACCCTGCAAACATTTTTGTGGTAGGTAAACCCGTTGGCCTTTTGTACGGTTACAAGACAGACGGCGTATTTCAAACCAAGGATGATATTTCTACTGTAAAACAATTTGGCCTGCCCGTGAAGTACGGCGATATGAAGCTGGTAGACCAAAACGGAGACGGGGATATAGGGCCTTCAGACAAAGTGATCATTGGTGATCCTAATCCTGATTTTTCGTATGGCTTTTCAGTTGCTTATACTTATAAAGACTGGACGGCTGATGTTTTCTTTAATGGGGTATACGGCAACCAGATTGTAAATGGTAACATGTTCAGAATCGGTAACCCGAATGGAAACAACAGCAACAACATCCTGGCCTCTGTTTACAAAGAGGCATGGACAGTTGATAACCCAACCAATAATCCACGAATTGGCTACGACAACTTGAATTTGGTAGACAGGTACGTGGAGGACGGCAGTTTTCTTCGTATGGCTACCGTTTCGGTTGGCTACAATTTTCAATTTCAGAAGTCCAGGTTTATTAAGAAAATCAACTTAAGCCTGGTGGGTAAAAACCTGCTTACGGTTACAAACTATTCTGGATTTGATCCGGAAGTAAACAGTTTCACATTCGACGCTAACCGCATGGGTGTTGATTGGGGTTCGTATCCGAATCTGAAATCCTTTTCCTGCGTATTAAACTTCACATTTTAATCTAAAGGGCGTATGAAATACTCAAGTATAATAACTACCGGGCTCATGGTAATACTTACCACGTTTGGTGCCTGCACCAAAAACGCCCTCGAGGAAGAACCATTCAGTTTCATTTCATCAGAAACGTTGTACAGCACCGATGGCGGAGCTCAGGCCGCACTTACAGGGTGTTACTCTGTACTGGCAGACTACGGTGGTTTTGGAGCTGGGTACCCCACGCTTACTATGATAGCCTCAGGCGGCTTCTATACCTCGCAGGCAGCAGCGTCCGACCTGAACGCACTCACATTTGGCGCATCCACCCTTTGGCTTACAAACAACAGCCCGTGGGACCAGTTTTACAATGCCATAAAAGTTGCCAATGATATTATTACAAACCTGCCCAAAGGCTCGGCCTCTGAAAAAACAAAACAGGCCGTTATGGGTGAGGCCTATTTTTTGAGGGGAATGCTTTACTTCAACCTCGTAAGAATGTTTGGAGGTGTTCCCAAGCGTATTGCTCCTGTTACCATCAACGACATTGATATTGCTCGCTCCAGCGCCGATGAAATTTATCAATTAGTAATTGAAGACCTGGAGAAGGCGAAAACCATGATGCCGGAGCCGGCTGCACAATTGAAAGGCAGGCCACATAAATTCGCGGCCAATAGTTTGCTCGGCAAGGTGTATCTAACGCAGGCCGGCAACGACCCGACTTCGCCCTATTGGCAAAAAGCAAAAGACGAATTACTGGTGGTGTACAACAGTAATGCGTATGAATTGCAAAAAAGCTTTGCCCTGGTTTTTGATATCAATAATGAGAACAACAAAGAATCCATTGTTGAAATTCAATATGCAATTTCAGGAGGGCCTAACGGGCAATGGACGAACTTTCATACACCCACGGGATCTACCCTAACCCCGTTGGCAACAAATGGTCCTTTTGGCCGCAACAGGGTGAATAAGGAAATTTTTGATGCGCATAGGGCAAGGTATGCTACCGATCCTCGGATTGATGTATCGTACGTGTACAACCAGTATACCCGAAACACCGGAGGCACTCAGTCGGTTTACCCTGCCAATACAGGGAACCAGGGATTTCCTTACATAAAAAAGTTTGTTGATCCTGCCTATGTAAGCACCAATTCCAACCGCAACTTCATGTATTTGCGATATGCGGATGTGCTGCTGATGCTGGCAGAGTGCGAGAATGAAATTAGTGGACCGGACCAGGCTTACCAGTATGTAAACAAGGTATTGACAAGGGCACGAGACGCAAAGGGCGACGGAACAACCATAGCCACTACACCTGCAAACTGGAGCGGTATGACAAAAGATGAATTCAGGAACAGAATTATGCTGGAGCGCCGCTACGAATTAATTGGCGAGTGCCACCTGTGGTTCGATGTTCGTCGCAGGGGCAAGGAGATATTTCTCCAGTTTCTCCGCGACCACAACAGCTATCCAAAGCTTAACCTGTCGTTCGACAAAATATATCCGGTTAACGAACGCCTGATGCTGTTTCCTATTCCTGATAAGGAAATCAGTGCCAATGCTTTAATTAATCCCCAGGATCAAAATCCGGGATATTGAGGCGTGTTTATGTCTGTAATACTTCCATCTATTCTTCCATGAAAAGGATTTTGTATCTGTTAAGTGTTGTTGTGCTTATCTGCTCCTTTACACCAGGTATTGCCCAGGAGGGTAAAGCACCGGCTAAAAAATACAATGTATTGTTTATAGCGGTAGACGATCTGAAGCCCGATCTGAACTGCTTTGGCTTTTCAGAGGTAAAAAGTCCGAATATTGACAAGTTGGCAGGCAGCGGCATGATTTTTACTGCCAATTACTGCCAGCAAGCGGTTTGTGGCCCCACGCGGGCCAGCCTTCTTACGGGTGTAAGGCCCGATAAAACCCAGGTGTGGGACCTGCAAACGCTCATCAGGGACAAGAATCCAGATATAGTAACGCTGCCTGAGTATTTTAAATCCCACGGTTATCAAACCATCGGAATGGGGAAAATATTTGACCCGCGGAGCGTAGATAAAATGGCGGATGAAAGGAGTTGGTCGGTTCCCTACAAAAGGAAATTCAAGTTAGCTGAAGATTTTGAAGACCTTGCATTTGAAACTTATCAATCGCCTCATATTAAAGCAAAGGAAAAAGCCGGTGCAAAAATGGCTGGCGGCGATGATGCAAAAAGCGAGGTGAAAGTTTCGTCTGAATGCTTGGATGTACCTGATGATGCCTATATGGATGGAGCTATGGCCAATTATGCGGTACAACAGTTGAATACACTGAAGAACTCCGGTCAGCCATTTTTTATGGCTGTAGGATTTAAGAAGCCCCACCTGCCTTTTGTAGCCCCCAAAGCATATTGGGATTTGTACGACAGAAGCAAGGTCTCGCTGGCAGCCTGGCAGCAGAAGACTGTCAACGGTGCCGATGTTGCATACCACAATTCAGGTGAATTGCGCAGCTATACTGATATTACTCCTGTAGATGAAGGAGCCCAAAAAAATGATCTGCTACTACTGAGCGCGGACAAGCAGCGAGAACTGATTCATGGATACTATGCATGCATTTCTTATATAGATGCACAAATAGGAAAACTACTTCAGGCGCTAAAAAGCTACGGACTGGATAATAATACCATTGTTGTATTGTGGGGCGATCATGGATGGCACCTGGGTGACCACAGCCTTTGGTGTAAGCATAGCAATTTTGAGCAAGCCACAAGAACCCCGCTCATCATAAAGGCCCCCAATATGCCTGCAGGCAAAAAGTATAATCATCCTACAGAGTTTGTAGATGTGTATCCTACGCTTAGCGAACTGACCGGACTCCCTGTGCCTCAGTACCTTGACGGTGAAAGCCTGGTGCAGCCGCTCATGGGCAAAGACAAGCCGGTTAAGGATTTTGCCGTTAGCCAATACCCAAGGGGCGCCGGAAAAGGGGCCCGTGAAATAATGGGATATTCGCTACGAAACGAGCAGTATCGTTTTACCGAATGGGTTGGAAATTTCTTTAATACGGCAAAACCCTTCAATTCGCTGGATGTAAAGGCAGTTGAGCTGTATGATTTAAAGAACGATCCGAATGAAACACACAATCTTGCAGATGATCCGAAAATGAAGAAAGTGGTGGAGAAATTGGCAACACAACTTCATGAGTACTATAAACAACAGTTTGAAACAAAGGGTGTGGTAAGGTAGCATACCTAAGTTCGATGGGCTGACATCTGTTTTTGCAGCATGAACATTTTATCACGATATAGAATGCGGCTGACGGGAGTGCTTTTTGTTCTACCGGCGCCTGGTGCCCTGTTCCAGCCAACTGGCATTGCAGGTGCAAGCCTGGTAGAGGAGATGACCTATTCGGGCAGTCAGGTTTTTTCTTGCTCTATAAGCCAATTTGCAAGGGGCATTAATGGAAATCCTTATCGCACAATGGGTTATTCTATTCGATACAAAAACCTACGGTATACCGAGTGGCTTGACAGCGTTTTTACGGCCACCTCGAAGCCGTTTGACAAAGAACTTGTTTTGGCCCGGGAACTGTATGATTATAAGACCGATTCGTTTGAAACAAAAAACCTTGTGCAGGATGCTGCATATGCCGAAGAGGTTGCCTTGCTTGCCGGCAAACTCCACCAATTTTTCGGGCAGCAATGGAATACCACCCGTGGCAAGGCTTCAGGCAGCTATAGAGTAGAAAGTGCAAGAGCGGGAAAGCCAGCGAAATAGAAACAAATAATCAGGAAAAGCATAAAGATGAAAAAAATAGTTTATTTAGCGTTAATTGTGCTATTCGTGCATGCTGGCTCCGCTCAACAGGCCTCATACCTCGATGCAAAACAACCGGTGGATGCAAGGGTGAAAGACTTATTGCAACGTATGACGCTGGAGGAGAAGATTGCCCAGATGTGCCAGTTTGTAGGTATTGAACACCAGGTACAATCTTACAAGAGTAATAAAGGAAAAGAGCCCGATGCCAATGATGATGCCTCATCTTTTTACAAAGGTATCAGTTTCGATTCGCTGCGTCGCATGGTATCCACCGGTCGCATAGGCTCTTTTTTGCATGTGGTCACTGCCCGTGAGAGTAATGAACTTCAGGGTCTTGCTCTGCAAAGCAGGCTTAAGATTCCCTTGATCATTGGCATTGACGCCATTCATGGAAATGCTCTTGTAAATGGGTGCGCCGTTTTTCCGGCTCCGTTGGGGCTGGCAGGTACCTTCAATCCGGAATTGGTAAAACAGATTTCGGAAGCTACCGCCAGGGAAATGCGCGCCACCGGGTCGCATTGGACATTTACCCCCAACATTGACATTGCCAGGGATGCCCGATGGGGTCGCGTAGGCGAAACCTTTGGGGAAGATCCTTACCTGGTATCTGTAATGGGTGCCAGCATGGTAAGAGGCTTGCAGGGCAACAACTTATCTGGCGGGCAGACGGTAGTTTCATGTATTAAGCATCTTATTGGAGGCGGGCATTCGGTTAATGGTTTGAATGGCGCCCCCACCGATATATCAGAACGTACATTGTGGGAGGTACACCTGCCCCCATATAAAGCAGGTATTGATGCAGGCGCCTTTTCGGTGATGACAGCACACAACGAACTGAATGGGGTGCCTTGTCATGCCAACAGCTATTTGATGAATGATGTGCTGCGCAATAAATGGGGCTTCAAAGGATTTTATGTAAGCGACTGGATGGATATTGAACGGCTCAATACAGTACATCATGTGGCAGCCAACCAGAAAGAAGCTGTTTTTCAAACTGTAATGGCCGGCATGGATATGCATATGCACGGACCCGGGTTTGCAGAGCCGTTGGCCGAACTGGTGCGGGAAAAACGTGTGCCTATGGCACAAATTGACCGTGCTACATCCAGAATCCTGGAAGCCAAATTCCGCCTGGGACTTTTCGAAAGTCCTTTGGTAGATGAACAGGCTGCCGCCAAGGTAATAAACAATGCACAACACCAGGAACTTGCCCTGCAGGCTGCCCGCCAATCGATTGTGCTGCTCAAAAACGAAAACCAGGTACTGCCTTTGAATGCCCGGGTAAAAAGAATACTGGTTACGGGGCCAAATGCGCATAATCAAACCATGCTTGGAGACTGGAGCCTGCCCCAGCCCGATGAAAACGTGCTGACTGCGCTGGAAGGTTTGCAGCAGGAAGCCTTGAAAGATATGGTGGTTGACTACCAGTACACAGGCACAGTAAAACAAATACCAGACAGCGTGATTGCTGAGGTAGCCATGAAGGCAAAAAATTATGATGCCGTGGTGGTTGTGGTGGGCGAAAATTCGCTGCGCTACCAAAATGCAGAAAAAACAAGTGGTGAAAACATTGACAGGGATAACATTAATCTTATTGGACAACAAGACAAACTTGTTCTGAAGCTTATTACAGCAGGCAAGCCGGTAATTGTGGTGCTTGTAAATAGCCGCCCGCTTGCGATAGGCGAAGTAACACAGAGCGCTGCAGCGCTCATAGAAGCCTGGGAGCCGGGCAATTTTGGGGGCAAGGCACTTGCCGAAATTATTTATGGCAAGATTTCTCCCAGCGGTAAACTGCCTATGAGTATACCACGCAGCACGGGGCAAATTCCCACATATTACAACTACAAGCCCTCCAACTATTTCCATAAATACATTATGACGCAAAGCAGCGCCCTGTACGAATTTGGCTTTGGGCTTAGTTATACTCAATTCAGGATAAGTGATGTAAGACTTTCAAAGTCTGCCATATTGAGCAGCGAAGGTGTGAAGGTGAGCTGTGCCATTTCGAATACAGGCAACATGGACGGCGATGAAGTGGTACAATTATATATACGCGATGAAGTAGGCAGCGTAACACGCCCCGTAAAAGAACTGAAAGCTTTTCAACGCGTCAGTCTTAAGGCAGGCGAAAGAAGAAACTTGGAGTTTGTTCTTTCGCCAAAAGACTTTGAATTTCTGGACCAGGATATGAAACCCGTTGTTGAAGCAGGGGATTTTACAATTATGATCGGGACCTCATCAAGAGATATTGACTTGCAAAAGATAAAATTACACATAAAGTAATGCAGGTGCTGCGTTGTTTCCAAACACAGGAATGAATGCAGGACTGCCTCTATATACAAAAATGTATTTATGCAAAAGAAAATGCAATTTGAGGAAAAAGACGAAACACCGGGAACCATTTGGTATAAACAGACAGGCAAAATGCATGTAATACAAGTAAGCATGCTACTGCCAATGATCCTGCTGATGACCTGGCTGGCCGGCAGCGCGCAGAAGAGCCAGGAAACGCAGGGTGAAAATTTTGCCAAAAAGAAAATACCCGTTCCAGGTGTCCCTCAAAAACTTCAGCCCATTGGTGGCCAAAAGAAGATGAATGTAATTTTTGTGCTCACCGATGATCACCGGCCCGACTTTATGGGTTTTACCGGCAAGGTGAATTGGCAACAAACACCTGCGATGGACAAAATGGCCACGGAAGGGGCCTGGTTCAGGAATGCATTCGTCACTACCTCGCTTTGCTCTCCGAGCCGTGCATCTATCCTTACTGGCCAATACTCGCATGTACACACGATAGTGGATAATGTGGCAGGCGAGCCGGATGGCCTGGTATATTTTCCGCAATACCTGCAGCAGAATGGATACCAGACAGCATTTTTAGGCAAATGGCATATGGGCGATGATGACGACCGGCCGCGCCCGGGCTTCGATCACTGGGAAAGCTTCAGAGGTCAGGGCGTTTATTACAACCCGAAACTGAACATTAACGGCAAATACAGTGAATTTAAAGACTCCACCTACATTACCGATTTGCTAACGGACCATGCCGTAAACTGGCTAACCAAAATAGATAAAAACAAACCATTCTTTCTGTATCTGTCGCACAAAGCAGTGCATTCGCCACTGGCACCGGCTAGGCGGCACAAAGGCATGTATAGAAACCTGAAATACGAAAAGCCGGTAACGTATTGGCAAACTCAAAGTGATGCCTATAAATCACTCGATTGGCCTGAATGGGTAAAACAGCAGCGATACAGCTGGCACGGGGTGGACTACATGTACCACAATCATAACGATATTGATTCTATGATTCAGGCCTATTGCGAAACCCTGATGGCTGTGGACGAAAGTGTGCATACCGTGCTCAGCTATCTCAAGCAAAATGGGCTGGAAAACAATACCATGGTGATATACATGGGCGATAACGGGTTTAGCTGGGGCGAACATGGCCTGATAGATAAGCGGCATTTTTATGAGGAGAGTGTGAAAGTGCCTTTCCTGGTATATGCGCCTGGATTAGTTAAACCCGGACAACAGATAAACAAGATGGTACAAAACATTGACATTGCTCCAACCGTGCTGGAACTCGCAGGCCTGCAAAAGCCCGAATACATGCCTGGTGAATCCTTTGTTCAATTACTGAAAGGCGATAGTACAACGTGGCGCAACAAAATATTCTATGAGTATTTTTGGGAATATGATTTTCCAATGACACCTACCGTATTTGGTGTACGCACAGATAAATTCAAATATATCCGCTACAACGGTATTTGGGATCAAAATGAGCTGTATGACCTTGAAAATGATCCCAATGAGATTCACAACCTGATTCACAAACCCGAGTATGCTACCATGGCAAAACAGTTGGCTACCGACCTGTACGATTGGCTCGAATCAACCAAAGGCATGCAGATTCCTCTGAAGCGCACTATCAAAAAGCCGTTTGGCGATTACAGGCACCCAAATCAGTACTGATATGAAGTTCAATTTACTGACCATACTTTGTTTGTATTCAGTGCTGGTGGTTTCACAACCCAGGCCGGATATAGACAAGAGCGTGGTAAGACCCAACATAGTATGGATTACCTGCGAAGACATGAGCCCGCACCTGAGTTGTTTTGGAGAAAAGCTTATTCAAACCCCCAATTTGGATGCATTGGCAAATGACGGCGTACGATACGTAAATGTGTACACCTGCGCAGGCGTGTGTGCCCCCAGCAGAAATGGCATTATTACAGGTATGTACCCGCAAAGCATTGGCGGCAATAACATGCGCAACTACCAGCCAGGCCGAAGGGGGCAGGAAGATGTGACCAGCCGGGTATTGCCTCCTTATTCCATCGTGCCCCCTGCTTATGTAAAATGCTTTTCGGAGTATTTACGTAAGGAAATGTATTACTGCACAAACAATCCCAAGGAGGATTATCAATTTGAGGCACCTGTAACTGCCTGGGACGAAAGCAGTAACAAATCCCATTATAAAAACAGGCCGTACGGAAAGCCATTTTTTGCAGTATTTAACCTGGGTGTAACCCATGAGTCGCAATTATGGCTGCGCGATTCACTTCCGCTGGTTGTAGATCCAGCCTTAGTAGAGGTACCGCCATACTACCCGGATAATGCAGATACACGAAGAGCCATTGCCAGGCAATTGTCCAATGTTGTGGAGATGGACAGACAAGCCGGAAAAATCATTCAGGAGTTGAAAGATGACGGCTTGTACAATAATACCATCATCTTCTTTTATAGCGATCACGGCGACGGCTTGCCGTATGTAAAAAGAGAAATTACCAGGCGCGGACTTCATGTACCCCTGATCATAAAATTTCCTGGCGGCGCTCATGCAGGCAAAACAGATCAAAGACTCATCAGCGCTATCGACTTTGGGCCAACGGTGCTATCGCTGGCTGGCATTGCCGTACCGTCATACATGCACGGACAACCATTTTTGGGTGCTCAGCAAAAGCCCGAGCGGAAATACACATTTGCTGCTCGCGACAGAATGGACAGCGCCATAGACAGGGTACGTAGTGTGTTTGACGGACAGTACCAGTATATCCGCAACTATATGCCCCATAAGTCGTGGTATCAGCACATTGTGTACCGCATGCAGATTCCTATGATGCAGAGAATGCTTGAACTGAAGGAACAAGGCAAGTTGAATAAAACTCAAATGAGATGGTTCAACACAAAGCCCTATGAGGAATTGTACGATACAGAAAGCGACCCATATCAGTTCCACAATCTGGCAGCAAATCCGGCTTTCAAGGCAAAGCTGAATCAGCTGAGGTCGGTGTTCGAAGGCTGGATGAATGAAACAGGTGACATGCATATTTTGCCCGAAATGGAATTGCGCAACAAGATGTGGGGCGGTGAGCAGGAAGCGCCTGTTACAGCCACACCGCAACTAGTAAAAGTAGAGGGTGGCTACATGATTAGTTGCGCCACTCAAGGAGCTTCTATTGGATATATTCTGAAGCCCAAAAATGGTAAACCAAAGTTGGGCGATAGCTGGAAGGTATATCATTACGGAACCATCAACCTGAATGCAGGAGATGAGATAAGGGTGCGGGCACAGCGTATTGGGTATAAAGCCGCTGAACAAACGTTGATAGTTAAGAATGAATGAAAAAATTTGATACTATATTGATTGTGGCAGACAGTACAGCACGAAATCGGCATAATTGAATACTGTCCTATATTTCTTTTTTCAATATTATCCTCTAAAGGTGATGGGTCGTTCGCAATTACTTTCTTAAACAAAATAAGTTATGATTAAGAAAAATGGAATTGTTCTTTGGTTCATTATGCAGGTGTTGATTGTTGGTTCGCTCTATTCGCAAAACAAAACGAGAACTCAAAAAGCTGAAGCCCCCTCGAAGCCTAACATTCTGATGATTGTTGTGGATGATTATGGCTGGCGGGATATTCATAAATATGGTTCCGATTTTTATGAAACTCCCAATATGGACCGGCTGATCAATGAGGGCATGATGTTTACCCAGGCATATGCTAGTTATCCGCGTTGTGTTCCATCGCGCTACTCCATAATGACGGGCACCAACCCTGCCAGAATGAAGGGAGATGATACTAACGAACAAGGGTATCACATAGCGGCGCCCAACATAAGCATTGGCCAGGCTATGAAGAATGCGGGCTACACTACCTTTTATATAGGTAAGTGGCACCTGGGCGGCGAAACGGAAGGCCCCGCATTCAAGGGATTCGATCGCACGGTAGCTGCAGGTGCTGCAGGCGCCACTACATCTCATTTTGCACCTTATAATGTTGGCCGGAATGGGAAAGTGCCGAGCGAAGCACCCATTCCTGACGTGGGTAATGCGCCGCAGGGCGAATGCCTGGAAGACCGGCTGACGGACGAAACTATCGCACTCATCAAATCAACAGGTAAACAACCCTTTTTTGGAATACTGGCCCAATATGCAGTGCACACGCCTATAGAAGGAAAGTCCGAATATGTGAAATACTTCCAGGAAAAACTGAAGAAGAGCCCGCCTCCGGATGGCCCAGAATATGAAAAGGAAAGCGCTGGTGAAACCAAACTGAAACAGGACAATGCCAAGTATGCCGCTATGATCAAGGCAGTGGATGACGGTGTTGGAAAATTCTTGAAAGCACTTGATGAAGCGGGCCTTACACGCAATACCATCATCATTGTTACATCGGACCATGGCGGCCTTTCTTCAAGGGGTAACAACCGCGAACTTGCGACGAGCAATAAGCCACTTAGGGCGGGTAAAGGGCATTTGTATGAAGGTGGTCTACGGGTACCCCTTATTGTGAAGTGGCCAGGAGTAGTGAAACCCGGTTCTGAAACCTCTTCTATGGTTATAGGAGCTGACCACTTTTCCACGCTGCTCGAGATAGCGGGCGGAAAGGTGCCGGAAACACAAAGAAACGATGGTACCAGTTATGTGCATATCCTTAAGGGTGGCAAACCTGTTTTGGACCGGACTCTGTATTGGCACAATCCTGCACCGCGGCCTACCAGTACGGCTGACATTTATTCCAGCGCAATTAGAACTGGAGATTACAAGCTGGTTGACCTGTATGCCAACAACAGGATTGAGCTCTACAACCTGAAAGAAGATATTGGCGAAGCGCATGACATTTCCGCCAGGTATCCAGAACTCACCCGGAAGTTGTATGCGCAATTGAATGCATGGCGCAATGTGGTCAAGGCAGATATGAAAGTGAAACAAAAGGGATTACCGCCGGCAGAAAAAGCAGAACAGAAGATTGAATCGGGCAAAGAAATGCCCAATAGGCAAAACTAGGATTGCATCTAAGTGCCAATGCATCAATTATGGTTCGGTGCAGTTCAATATTCATAGGAAGCACAATGGCCTTTTTATCTATAAAATAAAGTTGGTTTATATATGAATAAGCATATTATGCTCTTTTCAGGGAGTACCATCCTCGTTGCCATAATTCTCATGGCTCTGAGCCCGGAAAAAGATGCAATTTCACTTTGCCGAACCTATAAAGACTATTTTTCAATAGGAACGGCCATTAATCCTGATGTTGATTTGGCTTCGGCAGATCGGATGGCATTTATCGCATTTCAATACAATAGTGTCACTCCCGAAAACCAAATGAAGCCTAGGCAAATACACCCCAGCGAGAAAATATATAACTGGGCCCCTGCTGACCGAATTGTAGATTTTGCTGCCCAACACCGCATGAAAGTTCGGGGCCACACTTTGGTATGGCAGCAGAATGTGCCGACGTGGATGGTAATGCAAGACGGTAAAATTGCTGATAAGGAATACTTATTCAACAAGATGAAGGCTCATATCCAAACCGTCATGAGCCGTTACAAGAAGGACGTGTATTGTTGGGATGTAGTGAACGAGGCCATTTCTGACAAGCAGGATGAAATATTTCGGGCAAAGGATACCCTGTATGCTATTGGGGGTGAAGAATATGTGGAAATGGCTTTCCGTTTTGCCAGGCAAGCCGATGCCAAGGCAAAGCTTTACTACAATGACTATCGCTTCTCAGATCCGGTAAAAAGAAAAAAGATTTATGAATTGCTGAAACGCCTGAAAGAAAAGGGTACACCGATTGACGGAGTGGGGTTTCAGTCGCACTATGTACCTGATGAAATTTCAGAGTCGTATTTGCAGGAAACAATTGACATGTTTGCCAGCCTTGGGCTCAGTATCCAGATAACAGAACTGGATGTATCAGTATACAATTATCGTGAAAAAAGCAATGGTGACCGCAATACCGAAGATGATGCTTATACCGATGAACGGCGCAAAAAGCAGTCTGATATGTATTCTATGCTCTTCAGGGTATACAGGCGTAATAAGGACAAGGTATCAGGGGTTACTTTTTGGGGAAGCTCCGACATGCGCACCAACTACCGGACCCGTAGAATAGGAAAAATGGATTATCCGTTTTTGTTTGACGAAAATATGAAAGCCAAACCTACTCTCCGGGACGTGGTTCAATTCTAATTTCTTAATAAAAGGAAAACACCATGAAAAACACATTTCCCTTCAAGAGCCTGTTTATGCATTTGGCACTTGCCACAGCAGTATTGCAAGCCACCGGTACCGACATTACCTCGGCAGCCAGCGGCAATTGGAGCAGCGGTGCAAGTTGGGTGGGTGGCACAGTGCCCACCAATGCTGATAACGTTGTTATCGCAGCCGGACATATAATTGCTGTTGAAGATGCTAGTGCAACGTGTAACAATATTTCGTTTGGAGCCATTACCTCCAAGCTGAATATGAGCACTGCAACCAGTATGCTGAGCATCTTTGGAGATTTCACCATTTTTGATGACAACCATGTAGTGTTCTCCGGTTGGGCTCCGGGTGCCAAAGTCAGATTTACCGGACCTGCAGCATTGCAAACAATAAAAGGAATGACAGGAGGAACCTCAGCTACCTACAAGCAGCCGTCTTTCAGTTTTGTTGAACTGCAAATAGATAAACCCGTTGGCACCAAGGTGGCTACACCCGGGAGTGGTTCAAATACCGCAGGTAACGTAATCGCAATTGGTACTTCGCTTGAAATTATCAGCGGAACATTTGAATTAAGTTCCAGGGATGACCTGGAAGGGAAGGACCTTACTAACGCAGTTAATCCTGCGGGTTTTACCGCCACAAAACCCACCATAGTGATTCAGGCGTCCGGATCCTTTGTAATGGCACAAGTGAATTCACATATAAGGAGCGGAGAATTTAGCGTGGCATCTAATGCCGATGGTGCCAAAATTGGGGTGATGACGGTATTTGGACTTGCTCAGTTCCGCCCAAACCAGGCCAACGGCATCAGCATATCGGGAATTACGGTTGAAAGTGGTGGTACTCTAGACATAACTGCTGGCAACAATGCCAACTTCAACCCCGGAGCAATCCTTATTAAAACAGGCGCATTTTTCAATTATGGGGCACCTAACTCAGTTTGGTATAATAATACCTCAACCCCTACCACGGCAACATTTCAATCAGGTAGCACTTATGATTTCAGCAATGCCGTCGCCATGACCACCGCATTGATACCACCCAATCTTACACTCCATCATCCTATGTATATCAGGTATGGTGCCAGTGCGTTGAATCTGAGTTCAGATAGCCGTTTCCAGAATTATTCAAACCTGGTGCTCATTGGCTCAGCAAAAACTTTGACCCAAAATATTACGGTTTCAGATACTTTATTCATGCGCACAACCTCTACCATTGCACCTAGTATCCAATTGGGAAGTTTCTCGCTTGCCTACGGCGCTGAGGCGGTACTGCAATACAGGGGAATAGGCACCCCAGCTCCGGTTCAAACAACTTCGGAAATCGAATGGCCTTTTAGCGGCAATATGCCTAAACATGTATCCATCTATAATAGCACCGGCGTAGTTCTCAATAGTTCCAGGTCCATAACCGGAACCTTGAGTTTTTCGGGAGATGTAAGTTTGCTCACGCTTGGCTCCAGCAACCTTCGTTGCGGAGGTACTAATGGCGCAGGAAACAATAAGTATGTAGTAACAGACGGGACAGGCGCCGTCACCATTTCCAGTGTAGGAAGCACCCCAACTCTATTTCCTGTAGGGCCTTCCAGGATGTTGTACCATCCCGCAACTATTGCTAATGCGGGTACCGTGGATGACTTTTCAGTAAAGGTCTCTTCAGTAGCCCCTGCTTGCGCTGCAACTAATAATGTAATCGCCAGCTGGGATATTAACGAAGGTATGGCTGGCGGTTCGGATGTAACCCTAACCCTTGATTTCACCGGTGCAGTTTCCAATGCTGATGCAAATGCAAGGATCGTGCGCTGTCCGGGAGGCGCTGCATTCGGAGGCGTTTCGGGTACTGTGGCTACAGCAAGCGGCATCACCGGATTTTCAACCTTTGGTGTTACAAGCGATGTTGGTGTTCTGCCTGCCAGGTTATCGTCGTTTAATGTGGAAAAGAAATCTGGCACAGCGTTGCTGTACTGGACCACTGCCGTCGAAGATAATGTGGCATATTATGAAGTGCTGAGGGCAAAAGACGGAATCCATTTTATAAGCATTGGCAAACTGAATGCAAAGGGGGCTTCTGCATACAAGTTTACTGATAGAACACCGCTGTATGGTCATAATTATTACAGGTTGCACACTGCCGACCGTGATGGCAAATCTGCCTATAGTGCTACCAGGATGATTGTGCTTGAACCGAATGCCGAACGTATTCGTGTATATCCTACGATGGTTACCAACAACATTACGGTAGAAAATTTGCAGAACGGCAAATCTGACTATCAGTTATTCAGCCAGGCTGGCAGGATGCTGGGCCAAGGCAAGTTTGTGGGAAAGATAGCTTTATCATTGGAGGATTATCCATCTGGCATCTATTTGTTGAATGTGGATGGAGTAATGTACAGGATAGTTAAGCAATAGAATTACATATCCATTGCTTTGCTGGCATCCCCTGGTGGGATGCCGGTTTTTTTGCTTTTACTTTTATCCAAATTGAGTCGATATTAAATGCGTAAATAATGCAAGCCTATTTCATGATTTGATATTTGATATAAAAAGGTTATTTAATCAATCTTTTACAGGAAGCGGATACTTCGTGTGCTAAAGTGGCCAAAGCCTGACCTTTGGCTCTGGCACTTTGGTGGCATGAGAATTATGCGGCTCACATTGGGTAGCTTACTGGCTTGCGCGCCTTACTCTTGCGCCCTTGCCGGTTTGGTAACGCGCAATTATACCAAGGTCATTTTTCTGGCGTCTTCGGTTTCCAATCTAGAAGTTCCAGATCCTACTTTGGGCATTCAAATATTTTTGTCCGGGGAAATAATGACGTCTTAGCTTCCGTAACCAAGGTGTGGTGCAGATCCACCTGCACCATAGCACGAAATTTACTTTTTTCTTAAAAACCGGTACAACCTGCTTAAATACCGGACTTTTTAAGGCAAATGGACAGCATTAATTAATTGGCTGAAGCCATGGTCGGTTACTGATGAGAACAAGATCTAATGATAATTGCCTACTGCAGGGTAGTATGACAATTCGCTGTAACCTGTGCTTCAATTGGCGGTATTCATTGCCCAGTGTTTTAATAAAAAACTGAATTATGTCGAACGATTTCTTAAGTCTTACGCGTCTGGTCACTGGTCTATCTATTGAATTGCTTTCGTAAATACTTTTAAAAATGCCTGGCCTAAGAGAAAGTTGCCTGAATAGTTTTTTGCGTTTTCCGGGAAGGACTATATTTGATGACAGCTATATTGGCCTGTAATACCCTTTGATGCTGGCTTCGGTTAACGCAAGTGTAAACAGAGAAGTTATTGATGATATTAGATCTTCTGGAGCTGGTGCATCCAACCAACCGGATATTCCGATAGGCTCCTTTGGAATAGCTTGGCCTGTTGAACACCGACTATGGATTATCATGTTCGGGATCCCTTGTTTGGTGAAGCAGGCTTTTGAAGACTAGGAACATTAAAAAATCACCAATGAAATATATTCTTTTCTCTACTATATTCAGCGTACTGTTATTCACCGGATTCAGCCAGCAACCTGCCGATAGCAATCCGTATGCTGATTCATCTGTCAGGCAAATTCTAAAGCAGGAGGTGCATAAGCAGGTAATAAAAACGACGGTTGAAATAGAAGAACGGAAAGCATTGGCACAACAGGCTGAACTGTTTACGGGCTTAAGGAAGGCGTATCAGCAGGCAAAGGATTACGTAAAACATGAGGTTGATACTGCTTCCATAGAGGCTGAGATCAGGCAAATACTGGAGCAAAGCAGCATTGCCGGCGATGGCATCTTCACCAACAAAGGGTCTATTCAAACTGCCAGGAACCTGTCTTTGTCCGCTATCCTGTATGCAGAATTATTGAAGAAGGCCGATAGACGGAAAGCAGAAGTAGAAAGCAACATGAATGTTTTGCTTTCTTTGCGAAACCGCATCGACTCTTTTGCCCTTGATTCAAACCTCTTTTACATACCGGCCGATTCAGCATTGTTCAGCGATTTTTTCCTGAAAATCGGCCTGCTTTCGGGCGAAACAGCCTCTACCGATAGTGCGCTTAATTTGGAACTGAAGAAGACCCGCGAGCTTTCGGCAAAGACCGGCCTGCTGGTACTTTCTCTGAAATCGAACCTGCAGGACATAGAAAATTACAGGAAGGCTTTGTCTACCACCACTTCAGGGCGCGAATTGGCTTCGCTTTGGGGTGAAGTAGGCTATGTGAGGCCTTTTCGTGAAATTTTGCACTTCTCCTGGTTGAAGAATGTATTTGTATTAAAGTTTTACACGGCTAACCATCAGGCCATCTTCTTCCTTTTGCTGATCCTGTTCTTGGCTCTCGGTTCTTTTCTAAAGCTTCTGAAGCGGGCAATCTCCAAAGAGATGGGTGGCAAACAGCATATTCAATCCAGCCTTGTCTTGCGCAATCCTTATGCAACTGCATTGTTTGTAGGTCTTATGTTATGGCAATTTTTGTTGCCTGCTCCTCCATTTGCTATTTATGCAATTGCCTGGACGCTTGCTGCGGGCGCATTGTTAATCATTCTGCGAGGGTATATTGACCGGTTTTGGCTATCTTTTTGGGTTATGCTTATGGGCTTATTTCTATGCGCTTCCTTCTTAAATTCAATTTTGCAGGCTTCGCGCATTGAGCGGCATTTTATGGTGGTTTTGTCGGCATTTGGTTCCGTGTTTGGTTTGTTCTTTGCAGTATCAAAGCATCGGTCCCAATTAAAAGAGAAGCGTCTGATCTTTTTTCTTTGGGTTTTTACAATATTGGAACTGATAGCTACCGTGAGTAATGTGTACGGGCGGTATAATATTGGAAAAGCGCTGCTCACTTCCGGTTTTATTGGCCTGTTGGTAGGTATTATGCTGCTATGGGCTGTTAGGCTGCTTACAGAGATATTCCAGGTGGCTGCCGAAGCTTACCGCGATGATGAAAAGAATCGGTACTATATAGATTTTGCGAAGCTGGGATCTGAGGCACCGCGGCTTCTATACATTGGTGCAGCTTTTGGCTGGCTTGTGCTTATAGGTAAAAATTTTTATATATACAAGCAGATTTCTGAACCCATAGCAGCTTTGTTTACCACACCATTTTCGCTGGGTGACTATTCTTTCAGCCTGGCAAGCGTGCTGTTGTTTTTACTAACCATTATTGGGGCAAGTGTTGTGTCCAAAGTTGTTACCTTCTTTTACGGTGGTGCCGGGTCTGATGAGGCTGCAAAGAAAGGAGGCATCGGAAGCTGGTTGCTGCTTATAAGAATTGCCATTATTATTTCGGGCTTGTTTCTGGCATTTGCCGCGGCAGGCATTCCGCTCGATCGCATTACGATCATTTTCGGGGGATTGAGTGTTGGTATCGGCTTTGGCTTGCAGGCTATATTCGAAAGCCTGATTAGCGGTGTAATTATTGCCTTTGAAAAGCCGATTAATGTAGGAGACGAGGTGGAAATTGGCGGGCAATCGGGCATCATGAAGTCAATTGGATTTCGCAGCAGCGTTATTTCAACCTTCAGCGGTTCGGATGTGGTTATTCCAAACAACGACCTGCTGAAGAGCCACCTGGTAAACTGGACATTGAGCAACACCAACCGCCGGGTTGGATTGCTGGTGGGCGTTGATTACGAATCCGATCTTGAAGGGGTTATTGAAATCCTGATGAAACTGCTTACTTCGGATGACAGAATTCTGAAGAATCCACCTCCGCGGGTGCTGGTAAAAGAATTTGCGGCAAGTTCAATAGATCTCAAACTGCTGTTTTGGGTGGGTAATCAACATCCCTGGCCTTATGTAAAGAGCGACTTGATGCGACAGGTAAAAATTGCATTTGCCGAGGCGGGAATCAACATACCTTTTCCCCAGTTGGTTGTGCATGGCTTAGGCAACACAAAAAAGGATGAGAATATCGGGCCTGCAAGCGAGCAGCATCCGGAGGTATGAAATTGTTTGCTGCCAAACTTGACTCATTGGTCTTATAGAGGTAATGAAGGCCTTGCAATTCTGCAGATATACATTCCGGTTAAAAGGGATAACCGATTCCAATATTGAGAATCAGGTTCTCTTTGCGCCAATCCTTATTTCCAGGATCAAATTCATTAAACACCCATCTCTGATCTTCCGGATACCAGGGCTTGCGCAAAGGTGTTGCCAGGTCAAACCTCAGCAACATGATAGAAAAGTCAAGTCGGAGCCCCAATCCGGCTCCAACTGCCATTTCGCCAAAGAGGTCGCCTTTCTTTAGTCCGCTACCCGGCTTGTCGGGTGGTTCGCGCCGGTACCAAATGTTGCCTGCATCGGCAAAGGCTGCCAGGCGCAGGTATTTGCCCAAAGAATAACGAAATTCGGTATTCAGTTCAAATTTGATATCACCGGATTCGTTGGCTTCATAATTCTCTTCATTGGTACGGTAGCTTCCAGGGCCTAATGTGCGGATGCGAAAGGCACGTATGCTGCTGCTGCCACCCGAAAAAAACTGCTCCGCGTAAGGAGCTATGCGGCTGTTGCCATAGGCGTAGGCAAGGCTTGCAATAATGCGATTGGCCCAAATAAGCTGCTGATTGAAACGCAAATAGCCCCGTGCATCGGCTTCAATCTTCAAAAATTGTGATACGGGTACTCCAAATAACTTAACAGCGCCCGGGGTATCCACTGCCGGCTTTGAAAACAGGTTAACCAGGTTCCCGGACGATCCGAAATTTAAATGCAACGATTTTGTAAAACGTTTATCCTGGAATGTATTGTTGTAATGATACTGGTATTGCGAACCCACTACGAGCTGCTTTTCGAATGAGGCCCGCAATGCAATATCCTCCGCTAGTGTACTGTCAAATTTTGGAGTAATATCGGTAGGTACAATAGATTTAATACGAAGAGGCTTCACCATGTGCTCAACTTTCTTGCTGGGCTTCCAGGTATAGTCGTACCCTATTTGAATAGCTCGCTGAGTATAAAGGTCGGGCCTGCGCAGGTATTCGCCGCTCAGGTTTATGCCGGTTCTTGGCAAAAATGGGTTTACGCCTGTGCGAACTTTAAGCCTTGGGATAATCCTGGGAAAGTAGAGATTCAACTCGCCCTGCAGGCTGTAAGCGTTGTCGGTTTTTACGTTCCTACCACCTAATTGAAAATCAAATCCGGCACTTACTTTAAAATCCAGGATTTCGGCCCCTCTAAACACATTGGTGTTCCGCCAGTTGACGCTTAGCTCGGAACCAACGAAATTTCCTGTTTTTGTGTTGGCCGAAGCTTCAACGCGTAAGGTGTTTTTCTTCAGCGGGGTAAGGTACACCCGCGTATTCAGTGTCCGTTGCGAGGCCAGGGTATCGGGTAGGAACACAAACCGGGCAAACCTGAACGTATTCAGGTTCATCAGTCTTTCTATGGACAGGGCGTGCATGTTTTTTTCGTATAGTTGGCCTTCCTCCATTACCAGGGCATCTTCGTACACACTTTTGCGATAGCGTTCTTTGCTGTCGATGATGGTGAACTCCTTTTCACGTTTTTTTTCCTGTTTTCTTCTTGCTGAATCGCGGGCAATGTTGTAGTTGCCATAAATATCAATTATACCAATATTCCAGGTGTTTAAGGCTCGCGAAGAAATACCTTCTTTCAGCGTGAAATAAATGTCGGCTTTACCCTGGTGCAGGCTGTCAACCTTGTACAGAATATAGTTTGGCGAAAAATAGAAGTAGCCTTTGTTTTTTAGCGCTGCGTCTATGCGCTCTCTTTCTTTCTCCAGGGTTTCAAGCACCAGAAAATCTCCTTTCGCTACCAGTGAGTTTGTGCTTAATTGCCTGATAATGCCCGATAGTTCCGAAGAATCCTGCGGGTAAAAAATATTTCTTACCTGGTACCTGGTACTGGTTCTAATATGATAATGCAATTCGGATTCTTTTCCCTTTTTTATCGTTTCATCCTGCACAGATGCTTTGAAATAGCCCTGGTCGAACAAATGATTTTCGAGCGACTTCTTGATGGCTTTTGCGCGCACACTGCTCAGCAATACAGGTTCTTCAGTAATCCCGCTAATCAATCCATGCAGAAATCCTTTTTCTTTTTTCTTGGCATTGGGAAAAACGTTGAGCATCCATAGCTTATAAGGAACTCCCAAAATGCTGCTGTTAGGTTTAGGTCTTACTATTTTTTCAAGGTCGGCTTTGGCTTCTTTGGCAAGCGTGCCACTGTCAATATTAAGTTTTGCCCCTTTGTATAAAAAATCGCCTTCCGGTACAAACCTGGTGCTGCTGCACGACAACAGCATCATTGAAATTAATATGTTCCATATGCAGGCTTTTAAGCGCATCAGGCAACTAATTATTTATTGTTTTTATTTCTCTTGCGAAAGGCATATTTGAACTTATTGAATTCAACAACCAAAACAAAGGTGACACCGGTTTCAACCACCATACCGTTGAACGTCAGGTCTTCCTCCGTTTCACGATAGCCTTTCAGCCTGTAACGGCCGTCCGACGTGAGTTGGTACTCCACCATAACATCACTGGCAAGCCCG
>Ga0114939_10000901_pt1 | contig 24155 bp, 16 predicted proteins | sample AshMeaCrysSpring_FD_87196 | JGI IMG/M metagenome (GOLD analysis project Ga0114939, IMG submission 87196) | Groundwater microbial communities from Big Spring, Nevada to study Microbial Dark Matter (Phase II) - Ash Meadows Crystal Spring | ecosystem: Environmental > Aquatic > Deep subsurface >...
CAAATCCATCAAATAAAACTCTATCTCTTGTTTTAATAGAAATATTTCCTGTATTTCCTTCTTCTCGTGTTGTTGCGAGGATTGCTGCACCATCTCTTACGGATAGCGATCGCCCTTCAATGTCAATACCACCACTACTACTTCCAGATTGGCCGATTATCTCACTAAAGGCACCACTTGGGTCCCCAAAACCTTCACCGATTCCAGAAAATAAAATATCACCACTAGCTTTAATACTTACCCTACCTGCACTTCCACCACCACGGGTATTAGTAAAAATTTGTGACCCATCTGTGGCAGTTAAATTACCTGTAGTGACATTTATATTGCCACCATTTCCCTTTGCTTCAGAAGTAACAATACTGGCAACACCGCTTTCATTTGTTAATAAGAAATTATTTTTGACATCAACAGATACCTTTCCAGCGTTACCATTATTAAATGTATTACTACTAATACCGCTTAATTTATCTAATCTCGCATTATTATTCACTGTCACAGAAACATCTTCAGCATTTCCTAAACCTCTAGAGACAGTATTAATACCACTATTATTATTAATTTCTAAATCCTTAGTTTTGACTTCAACTCTTCCCCCATTGCCACTACTTTTATCTCCTGTATTACTACCAATCCCACTAAAATTTTGGACTTTGATAGAATTAGCATCTATTGTCACAGAACCAGCATTTCCTGCACCGTCTGTGGAGGTAAAAATTCCACTTATCCCATTTATATCTAAGCTGTTAGTATTAATAATAATATTTCCAGAATTACCAACATTTTTAGAAGTATTTGTCCCAATCCCAACTCCCTGCACCTCGCCATTATTAGGATTGACACGTTGTAATAGTGAAATAGATTGGGCGTTAATATTAATATTGGCAGATTTTCCAGTATTAGTAGAAGTGCTATTTATGCCGCCTCCCATTATCGAAAAATTAGAAACATCAATATTTATGTCTTGGGCATCATTCAAACTATAATTATTACTATTAATACCTGTACTAGTTAAAGATAATAAATTACCTCTGATTCCTATACTTCCTCCACTTGTCTCAATCCCACCTAGGGTCATATTAATATTAGATGCAGTCAGATTTATGGGCGATGATAAGTCTTCGACTAAAGGTTTACTTGTAATTCCAAAATTTTCTAAAACAATAGAATTATTTGCTGTAGCAGTAAAGCTTCCTCCTTTAGTTTGAATTCCACCTTGGTTGAGATCAATATTATTACCAGCCTGTAAAGATAAATTTAATCTCCCATTCTCGCTATCAATACCAAAGTCTCTGAGTCTAATATCATTGGCGGCTTGTAAAGTCAGGGTAACGGGAACAGTATTAGTAGTTCTAATTCCAAACATACTACCTGTAATATTCCCTTCTTGATTTCCTGTATCACCAGTAAAAATAGTTACATTAGTACCATTATTTAATTGTTGTTCCACATCTTGAATGCTAATAGTTGCATTATCCGCTGTGGGAATAAAAATATTAGGATTACTACTATTAAATCCACCACCACCGCTTGCTGTAGTGACAATACTTATATTACGAGGGTCAAGTAACCAATTTCCAGCTAAACCATTATTTGCAGTAGCATCCACAGAAATACCTGCAACATCAAGAAAATTGCGTCCTGATGTTTCAATAAACCCTCCATTTCCCCTCTCTACTCCTCCCTTGGCACTAAAATTACCATAGGCGCGAGTTGATTCTGTAGATAAAACTTTGATTTCTCCACCATTACCTATACTTAACCCATCTGCTTTGATTTTTCCTTGTCTATCTATATATATGGCAGATGCCGTATTGAATGATTTTGGTAATTCTGTTAAAAGTTGATTGGTCAGAGGTATGCCTATAAATACCTGACCCCCACCGCTGCTACCATCCGCAGTTATTTCTGCATTGGCAAATATGCCCAGGCGATCGCCTAACACCTGCACTCTACCACCAGTTTTTCCCAGCGCAGTATTAGACCCATCAATATTTCCCGAAATTATTGTTATACCTGTTGTGGCTGTTATATCGGAATTAATACTCTTATCAGAAAAAGATGCAACGGTTATTTCTCCACCCGGTGCAGTTAGTAAACCATCATGATTAACATTTGCACCAATTAAACTTAAACCTTTACCTGAATTAACAGTTAATTTACCTGAATTATTTATATTTCCCCTGGTGCCCAATTGCAATCCAATGGGTGTACTAACAGTTAATAATGGTAAAGACTGAATTGGAGTTGCACTAAAAATACTACCATCCGCAAATCTTAAGCCAGAAGCTGTACTCGCAAAAAATGAACCACCTATATTTAAAGTCGCATTGGCACCAAAATTAATACCATTAGGATTTAATATAAATAGGTTTGCACTGCCATTGGCTCTAATCAAACCATCTATATTTGATATACTCCCACCAGTCACTCGACTGATAATATTTTCAATATTTGTTGCGTTATTAAAGAAAACACTACCACCAGTTGAAATCGAAAATTGTTCAAAACTATGAAATAAATTTCCCCCTCTTGTGGCACCACCATTAATTACATCAATCCCAGAAGAGTTAGTATTTACAACAGAATTTTCAGCCCCTAAAGTATTATCTGGTATAACTTGTGCTGATACTTTCAAACTATTAAATAATCCAAATATAGTTAGAAAAAATAAGACCTGAAATTTACCCATCAACAGTTTATTCATAAATCTATCCCAGAGGACTACAAGATTATGTAAGTCCTAATTTGTGTTGCCTTAAAGCAATAGAAAATCTTCACCAATATTTGCTGCAAGATATCATTTATTTATATGTATAAAAGGGACAATAAAATTATATTCTTCCCTTTGTAGAGAAACAGTATATAGCTATTTTCTACTTTGGAGGATAAAAAAATAATTATTTTTCCTGATTAGAATCCGATGGTTAATAAGTGATTTATTATTAAAAAGTCTGTAGCGTGATAAATTATCATTGGTTTATAGTCGTCATTTAACAACTATCTGCGTCCATAATCACCTACAACGCAAACTCCATATATCTAATTAGACTCCACAGAGTCATAAACTCCAGTAATATCAAATCCGCACTTCTTCGGTATTATTCTCTCTTTTCTCTTCCCTTGGCGTCCTTGGCTCAGGAGCGGTTTTATTACTCATAAGCTACCGGATTTGATATGATACCAATTCTTTAAAAATAGTAGATATCCAGGCCTCTTCCTCAACAACAATATATTGTTGTTGAAGAAAAGGCGTGTTTGATTTATAGAGGGCGATAAACGCGATAGTTAATCTCAGGGAAAATATTATCCATATATTCAACCTTCTCTAACCAACCGCTGTCGATTTTACCGATATTGATATCTTCGTAGAGTTTATTAAACCTCATGACGTGGGATCGCGTCCTTCTAACAGCATAGGGTACCATTGTACCAGTCCGCATAATAAAAGCCCAGTCAGAAGATTGTGCTAATAATAACTCCCTAGCAGCTTGATTGAGGGCGCGCCATTGTAATTCGTCTTCTGGCTCCTTATTAGATATCTCAATCATCCGCTCGGCTGTTTTGTGGAGATGTGGGTAAATCCACGTATTTGTCTCGTTTAACCAATACTCATGGAATCCCTTGTAACCCCAACTAGATTGGGATGGGCGACAGACTTGCTGATTTGGATTTTCTAAAAGATACTCAGCTAAGTGAGTCATTTTGAAAGTCTGTTGGTCAAACCAAGATTTACGGAAAAGATAATCAATAAACCAAGGACCTTCATACCACCAATGCCCAAATAACTCAGCATCGTAGGGAGACACAACTATGGGCGATCGTCCCATAATTCCATTTAAGTGTTCTACCTGACGTTCGCGATTATACATAAAGTTTGAGGCATGGTCAGCGGACTTTTCCCTTGCCCAGTAAGGGTCGTATAACGCTTTTTCAGATAATCCTAAACCTCTACCAGTAATTTTATGGTACTTAATACCAGTATTTTTACGCTGACCGTTAGGCATGATAAAAGGCTTGATATATTCATACTCAGCCTCCCAACCTAAATCTTTATAAAATTCTCGATATTCAGCAGCGCCGGGATAACCAACCTCCGAAGACCATACTTGTTGAGATGATTCGTGGTCTCGGCCAAAAGCAGCTACGCCAGATTCTGTAAATATTGGTGCATAGGAACCATAACGAGGACGAGGACGAGCATAAAGAATACCATGACCATCAGTAAGGAAATAACGTATACCAGCATCCGCCAACATACGCTCAACACCTTCATAATAAGCACATTCTGGCAACCAAATTCCCCTTGGGGGTCTGCCAAAGGTCTGCTCGTAATGTTCGCAAGCTACTTTAATTTGTGCCCACACAGCCTGTGGGTACATTTTCATCAAAGGTAAATAACCGTGAGTTGCCCCACAGGTAATGATTTCCAAGTTATTAGTATCTTGGAAACGAGAAAAAGCTGTAACTAAATCTCTGTTATAACGCTCCCATATTTTCCTGGTTTCGCTAAGCTCTGTGGCGTAATATTCAGCTAAATAACGAAGATGCCCATTATTCGCATTGCGCTCGGTTTCTAATTCTACCAATTGTTGAAGTTGAGCCAAGTGACCATCATAACGGTCTTGTAACAAGGGGTCACGAAGCATTGACACCAGGGGAGGTGTCATACTCATAGTGATTTTAAAGTCTACCCCGTCTCTCTTTAATCCCTCAAATACTTTTAATAATGGTATATATGTTTCTGTAATGGCTTCATATAGCCATTCTTCCTCCAACACATAATCGCTTTCTGGGTGACGAACAAATGGTAGATGTGCGTGGAGTACAAGCGCAACGTAGCCGATAGCCATAATAATTTCAGTGTGGTACGTGTAGATAGCAAGTCTTAGGATTAGGCTTAGGGTAACAATATTTTATGATGTTTTTAGAATCTTAACAGTTCTTAATAATTTTTGTTTATGACTGAGGCCTAGAAAGCATAAAAGTCGAATTTACGCTGATTTGGCTTCAATTTTTGGCTAATTTACCCCATTAGCTCTTTTTCTCCATGATTTATTGATAAATGTTGACTTTGAAACAATTGCTAGATAAGAATTTATATATCATTAAATATGTGCCGATAACTACCTTATATTTTGTGACAAATTTTTGTGGGAGTGAAGACTCCTAGAGTCTAGTAAATTTAGGCATAAATAAGGGTACCATTATTTTCTAGATTATTTGCCGCCTACTCACTACTGCCGACTTTGACAAGTGACCTCTCACAGCAACTTTGCTATTATTTGTAAATAGTGCTGGTCAGAAATTGACACCCTGCCCTAAGGCCCTCTGATGTGAAAGAATAAAGAGGTCAGAATCCGAATTTATAACTCATATAAGAGCGCTAAAGCGTAAATACAAACCATTCTCTCATCCCAACTTTGATAGTTTATACTAATGGCTTTAGACTTTTATTTAGAGGATAAATTGCTAATAGTAAGCAAATAATATCCATCAAAGTTATTTTGGTAAGCAAGGTAATTCTTTGTGCCCCTTACACTTCGTGCCTAGCGATGGTGTTGTTTTGATACAAAAAATCGTGATTCATACTTTTATTAGCCATTAATACCCCAACCATGAATTCTAAAATTTATGCCCCTAGCATCTATCTATTTGCATATCAAGACGCAGCTTCAAACTCCAGGAATATCTATAAAAAATGTCAGGATATTTTAGATAAATTAACAGTTTATAATTTTGACTTATTGGGAAAAATTAATATTGATTATTATCCCGAATTATCACAAGTTAATTTATTGGTGAAAACAAATAGTCAAAATAAAGATAATTCATTATTACCAGAGAGTTTAAAATTTGAAGGAAAAGTTTTTCTAGAAACAAAGAATTATAATTTTCATGGTTTTACTTATCCACTACGTATAGATGATACCTATATTCTTGGTTTACAAGCTGGTCGCCCGTATCAAGAATATGGAGAAAAGACTGAAAATTCGGATACTATTTTATTGGGTAAATTAAATACAGATAATTGCTTTTTACCAGAATTAAATGAAAGTAGTATTCATCAAACTATTTTAATTACTGCTTGGCTACCTGAAGATAGGAGTCAAAGAGATTGGAAATATTTACAGTTACTGGCTGAGGGAAAAATAGTAGCTGAAAAAGTTGCCAATGATTGTGTCAAAGATTTTCTTCATTTATCTGATAATCAGACGAATAATACAATCCTAAATTTAGTAAGTAATCAAATAAATAGTAGCCAAAGTTCCCAAGCTTATAGTCAAGATATATTATTTGGAAGTTCTATTTTTGAATATCGTATTCCTAGAGAAGAGGGAAATTTTATCCATATTCTTGTTTGGCTATTTTCTGAGAAAGAAGTAGAAAATATTTTCTTAGATTATTACAAAGATTTTTTACTTTTATTTGTAACCCAGCGTCAAATTTTTCAAGCATATTATCAAAGTCGCTGTCACTATAATCTATTACAGGATTATCAACAACAAATTTACAGTTTTAATTTGGAATTATTGCAACTAGATGAAAATAACAGTCAATCCCAACAATACGAACATCAAGTTAGAAAAATGATGGAGTTATCAAGGGGATATCATATTGAGTTACAAAATTTTAAACAACAACAATATATTATTGAAGCGGGCACCCGTAAGTATGAGTCTATTTTAAATAGTTTACAAAAAAAGTTATCCATTAGACCAAACAGAAAAAATTTCGTTGTCAAAGATGAGTTGAGTGAGTTTAGCTTTTTAACCAATGGAATTAGAGAGTTTGATGATTATGTTTATCGGTTAAAAGCTGACTATGATTATTTTGCCATCTCTTCTTCATTATTAAACCAGATGTTGTCAGGTATTGACTCTCTGTTGACAATCTCTCAAATAGCCACAGTTGACCAAATTAAAGACTCCCAAATTAAAGACTCGCAAATTAAAGACTCTCAAATCAAAGATTTTCAAATAGCAACACTCAACCAGATACAAGAGATATTACAAATTAAAGACTCTCAAATCAAAGATTTCCAAATAGCAACACTCAACCAAATGCAAGAGATATTAAAGATATTAGAGTCTAGGGAAGTAACAACAAAAAATCTACTTAGCAGTCAAGAAATACTAGTAGAAATAGAAAAAGAGGGATTAACATTTGCCCGAAGTGCAATTTCCCAGACAGACGCTAAAGGTGTATCGCGCCATTTGGGGAATACCATTATTATTGTTGGTACAGGAGTCGCTGCAACACAATTGACAACAACAGTTATCCCCCAATTTCTCACCCCCACTGAAAAGAGTAATACCAACCAGTCTTTACCTAATTCTATTTTCATAATCACATTAAGTATAATTACTGGAATTTTTTGTGGCTATGTAGCTTCTTGGTTATTAAAGATAAAGGACTAACATATTAATTATTAATTAAATTTTCCTGTTATTTTACAGGTAATTATTTAATTTATTACTAGTTTTTGTTAATATTTAGAACTAGACTTTTCAGGGAAGTTGGGAATATGCTGGTGTCTAAATAAGCCCTAATTCCTTCTAGTATCAGATAATTATGTAAAACTTAATACATCATATGGCGAAAATATTGGATAAAATTTAAGTGAGAAAAAATATATTTAATAACATATAAAACTAACTAATGGAAAAATATAATTTGTATGATTACCTGAACCTAATAGATGACTTAATTAACTGTAGCGAGGGTGAAGAATTAGAAATTTTGCTGAGTAGGAAATACTTAGTGAATAGTTATTTAATACGAGTCATGGAATTGAAAGCAGAAAGGCTTTCAGAAGAAGGTGATGAAAATACAGCTCACTGGCTACAGGCATTAGCAGAGGAAATAACAGAAGTAATAGGTAATCCCGAACCAATTTTTACGCCGGAAGAATACTTGGATTTATTAATGGAAGTATTCCGAGTGACAGGATTTAGTGGTGGTCAGGCTTCAATTGTTTATCCTGTCCTCAAAGCAAATGTGAAAAAATTAGACTTGGAATTTGTTAGAGTTTTTCAAGATTGGGCAAATACAATTTTTATGGAGATAAAATCAGCAAAAAAACAAGAGATAGCTGTAGATATTGCTAATTTTAGTAATTTAATTCAAGATTTTCCTTTGGGGAAAACAGCCTATAATTTTGAGATAGCTATTACAGGTTATGAAATAGCTTTAACTGTATTTACCCGCGAAGCTTTTCCTGTGCGATGGGGAATGATAAAAAATAATTTAGCCAATGCCTATAAAAATAGAATATTAGAAAATACATCTGAAAATATTGAAAAAGCTATTTTCGCCTACAAACAAGCATTAGAAGTGAGAACCCGTGATAGTTATCCCTATGATTGGGCTATGACACAGAATAACTTGGGTATAGCTTATCGTAAAAGGATACAGGGAGATAAAGCTAAAAATATCGAAAAATCCATAGCTGCATATGAAGCTGGATTAGAAGTCTATAACCCATTTGACCATCCCAAGGATTGGGCTGGCACCCAGAATAATTTAGGTAATGCTTACTGTCAGAGAATTTTAGGCGATAAATCCGAAAACCTAGAGAGTGCGATCGCGGCCTATTCTAAAGCTTTACAAGTATATAATCCTAGTGAATATCCGCAAAAATGGGCGATGGCTCAAGTGAATATAGCCACAGCTTTTAGCGACAGAATTCAAGGTGATAAGGTAGAAAATATAGAAAAAGCAATTTCTTGTTATTCAAGAGCATTAGAAATTTATACTAAAAATGATAACCCTCAAGATTGGGCGATGACCCAAAATAATTTAGGAATTGCTTACGGCGAAAGAGTTAGAGGAAATAAAGATGTAAATTTAGAAAAATCCATATCAGCATATTTACGGTCTTTAGAAATTTATAACTACACAGCTTTTCCTCAACAATGGGCTGGAGTGCAAAATAATTTAGGCAAAGCTTATTTTCATCGAGTAGAAGGAGACAAAGCAGAAAACCTAGAAAAAGCGGTTTCAGCTTATTCTTCAGCATTAGAAGTTTACACTAGGGATGCTTTTCCCTTACTCCACGCTAAAACATTATTTAATCTTGGCTTTGTCTACCAATCAATCCAAAGTTTTGAGAATGCTTATAATTGCTATAAGCTAGGGATTGATACTATTGAACTAATTAAAGAGAAAATTGTTTCAGGGAAAGAAGCGGTAGAGAAATTTACAGATAGTTGGGAAAAACTTTACAGCAATATGGCAGAGGTTTGTATTGCTTTGGGAAAGGAAAAGGAAGCTAGGAATTATTTAGCTTCTAATAAAAGTCCCAGTTATTTAGAATATTTTTTCAAGTTTTTTCAACCCAAGGGGTAGGGGTGGGGTTGGCGTAAAGACAGATTTAGTGACTGAGTTTTGACCTGCCAGGGACTGGAAGTCCCTGTCTAATAGCTAAAAGTCCTCTAAAAGAGGACTAAGAAATAATGTTTTTAGTGTAATATTTATCACGTATTTATATTCTTCTAAGTTTTTTTCGTTAAAATTTTCATTTATCCAGTCCTCTTTTAGAGGAATGCGCGCCATTAGACAGGGACTTATAGTCCCTGGCTAAAAAATAATGTTTTTAGTATAATGTTTATCACGTATTTATATTCTTCTAAGTTTTTTTCGTTAAAATTTTCATTTATCTAGTCCTCTTTTAGAGGAATGCGCGCCATTAGACAGGGACTTATAGTCCCTGGCTGTTGTGAATACTTTTTTCTGAAATGAAAATAGTAGAAGTACAAGATATCTCGCCACCCCTACATACTAATCGTCAGTCACATCCTCATAGAGGTGCTGCAATTGTTGTAACTCAGTACGACGAGAAACGCGACGATACTTTTTAGTTTCTAATTTGGGTTCGTAATGGCTTTTCCCCTGACCTTTAGCTTTAACTTTCATAGTGGTTTCGGGGTCAGCTTGATGATTGAGTAGAGTTTGACGTTTACAAGCTTCCTCAAGGAATTCTAAATAATGGTCGTATCTTTCCCATTCACCAGCGATCGCGCAATCGGGTTCATCTCGATGGAGACAATTACTAAAGCGACAACTATTTTGTTGTAAAGCTTGCTTAGCTTCAGGGAAATAATAGATTAATTCCTGGGGAGTGCAATCTAAATCTGGTTGATTAAAACCAGGGGTATCGGCTAATAACCCTCCATCGGGAAGTTGAAATAATTCGACATGGCGAGTTGTATGGCGTCCTCTGGATAATTTGCCAGAAATTTCACCTACGCGAAGATTAGTATCTGGTATTAATTGGTTGATTAAGCTGGACTTGCCGACCCCTGAAGGTCCTGCAATTACAGTGATTTTTTCTTTGAGGTGCTGAGATAGGGTTTGTATATTTAGACTGTTGTAGATGCTGATAAAGATTGGTTCGTAACCCCATGCTTTGAGGCGATCGCTTATCTGATGCTGTTGTGATTGCGAAACTAAATCGCTTTTATTAAGGCAGAGTATAACTTTTAAACTAGTAGATTCGGCCTTAATTAAAAAACGACTTAGTTGATAGGGTTCAAGAGGGGGGTCAGCCACAGCAAAGACTAATAATATTTGATTTACATTAGCAATTGCAGGTCTGTCTAATTCTGAATCGCGGGGTAAAACGGAAGCAATAGCACCCCTTCCACCAGCCCAATCGGGTTCAGCGATGGCAACGCGGTCTCCCACCATAACCTGTTGTCCAATTTTTTTTAAACGGGTACGGCGGGTACAGAGGAGGTCTTGATTTTGGTATTCTTCAAGACTCAAGGCTGTAGAATCTGCAAGATTAAGACGAACGCGATAATAATTGGCTTGCACGGCAAGAACCGTGCCTAATAACTGCTCAGATGTATTTAAACTCACGCTCTTATCATCCTTCGGGACGACGAACTAGTAGAGAGAAATAACTAGAGCAGTCAGTGATTTTTTCTACCTGATAGCCAGCACAGGTCAAGCTATCAGGAACTTGCTCAATAGGTTCGCCAGCATCTAGCCAAACTTCTAATAAATTGCCCGGTTGCAATTGTTGTAGGCGGAGTTTTGTCCGCACAAAGTTTATGGGACAAGGGGTACCCCGTAAATCTAATTGGGCATCAGGGGTGGAAAGGGAAGATACACTCATTAATTTTGTTACTTGCCAAACAAATTACCAAAGAAACCGTCAACAACACCTTTACCAGTGCGGTCTCCTTTAATCTTAGCGAGCTTCTCTAGTAATTCTCTCTCCTCAGGGGTAACTTTAGTTGGTATATCAATAGATAGGGTTATTAAGTGGTCTCCCCTACTAACGGGATTACCCAAACGAGGAACACCACGATTTTCTAACTTCATTACAGTTCCTGGTTGGGTACCGGGAGGGATAATCATCTCCACAGCTCCATCTACAGTATCTACCTCTATGCGACTGCCTAGGATAGCCTGAAGATAACTGATGGTGATTCCAGAGAGAATATTAATGCCATCGCGATGGAATTCATTATCCTCGTTGACAAATAAATAGACGTATAAATCTCCAGGAGGACCACTTCGTTGACCAGCATCCCCTTCTTGGGAAATTCTTAAGCGAGTCCCACTATCTACACCAGCAGGAATATTTATTTTTAATTTCTTGGTAACTTGATTTGCGCCTTTACCATCACAAGCATCGCATTTATCTTCGACAACGGAGCCAGTACCATTACAGGTAGGACAGGTCGAAACTTGTGTAAAACTACCAAAGGGTGTGCGGGTGACGCGGCGTACCTGACCAGACCCGCTACAAGTGGAGCAAGTGCGGGGGCGAGTCCCAGGTTTAGCACCACTAGCATTACAAACTTCACAGGTTTCTAGGTGGGATATGCGAATTTCCTTCTCTCCACCAAATATGGCTTCTCTAAAGTCCAACTTGAGGTCGTAACGTAAGTCTTCGCCTCTTGCAGGACCGCTGCGGCGTCTTTGGGCTTGTTGTCCGCCCATACCGCCGCCACCAGCAAATCCGCTGAAAATGCTTTCAAATATATCAGCGAAACCGCCCATATCTCCCATATCAGAGAAGCCACCGCCACCTGCGGCGCCAGAGACCCCAGCTTCACCAAAACGGTCATAGCGAGCGCGAGTTTCTGGTTCAGAAAGTACCTCATAGGCACGGTTAATTTCTTTAAAACGGTCTTCTGCACCAGGTTCTTTATTGACATCCGGGTGGTATTTCCGCGCTAGGCGGCGATAGGCGCGTTTAAGTTCTTCTTTGTCGGCGTCTCTTGCGACACCCAGCATTTCATAATAATCGCGTGCCATATAGCTAAGATTAAGGTTAAGAGGGGGAAAGCAAAATGGTCTCAGGTCAGGAAAAGGTTAATTTTTATTAATATTTAATTCTACCTTTTACCTTTTACAAAAATAACCAACAATTTAATTCGGTTAAATTAAATAGGTTAAATTAAGTCGCTTCAATAGCGATCCCATGATTGCGGCAAGCAAAGCTATCTCCTGGTTGAGGATAGACCAATTCCCTGTAGTTGGTAAATATAAGCATAAATAAAGCATAAATAAATAAGTGTCTGTGATGACAATAGTCATGCTAACAAACACATCTCTATCTTTGGCAGTATCTTTTACAATTTTGCTATTTACTTCAACAAAACTCAGCTTGTCAGCAGATGTACTAACCGCACACAAGGGTACGGAAAACCCACCAAAGGCATAGGGAGCGATCGCTCGGTCACTGTTGATAACCCTTTTAAAAACCGCTCCCCCATTAATTATTATTCATTTTATAAGGGCAACAAAAGCCCCAATTCCATTAGGGCAAGCCGAGGCGACACCTTTATCTAATTAATTAGACCCCAACCAAGCTCATTTTTTTTGTTAGCTATTAACCATTAGCCATTAGCTATCAGCCATAACTAATCTATCGTTTCATAATCAGCATGTAAGGTATTCTCCTCATCAAAATCAAAGTTAAATTGTGGTGCAAAATTTGCCCCTGCTGATTCTGCAACGCTAGGCTCAAAAGGATTATCTGATGCTGGTATAGCAGATTCTTCTGGCTGAGTTTGTACGCGATTATAAACATCAGCACCAATAGCAAACAGAGATTGCTGGAATTCTTCTAAAAGTTTCTGACACTCAGCCACAGGAGTATTGTTATTATTCATAGCCTCCTGTAATTGAGCATATTTTTGCTTTGCTTTTAACTTTAATTCCTCTGCGATTAACTCACCGTTATCTTTAACAGTGGATTCATAGGTATAGAAGAGGTTTTCTGCTTGATTTCTGACCTCTATGAGTTCTCGCCGTCTCTTATCTTCCTCGGCATAAATTTCGGCTTCCTGGCGCATTTTTTCAACTTCATTACCACTTAAGCCTCCCGTATTAGTAATTCTTACACTTTGTTCTCTTCCAGTTCCTTTATCTTGCGCGGAGACCTTGAGAATACCATTAACATCAATTTCAAAGGAAACTTCAATTTGGGGCACTCCACGGGTGGCTGGGGGGATTCCTGTAAGTAAAAATTTACCTAGACTTTTGTTATCCCTTGCCATTGCGCGTTCGCCCTGAAGGACGTGAATTTCTACGGATATCTGTCCGTCTATAGCAGTGGAAAAGACTTGAGATTTACTAGTAGGGATAGTGGTATTGCGTTCAATAATTTTGGTAGAAACTTCCCCAAGAGTCTCAATACCCAAGGATAGGGGGGTAACATCTAATAACAATAAGTTATCAACTTCACCGCCTAATACTCCAGCTTGAATAGCAGCACCTAAAGCCACAGCTTCATCGGGATTTATTGAGCGGTCGGGTGCTTTTCCACCAAAAAACTTAACAAGGGCATTTTGTACAGCCGGGATTCGAGTGGAACCGCCAACTAAAATAATTTTATCAATAGCTTGGGGCTTAAGTTCAGCATCTTTTAATGCTTGAATCATAGGCTCAATGGTTGCTTCTATGAGAAGGTGGGCTAATTCTTCAAATTTGGAACGGCTAAGTTCCATTTCTAAATGCTTGGGTCCAGAGTCATCTGCTGTAATAAAAGGTAAGTTAATAGTTGTTTTAGCCATACTAGAAAGCTCTATCTTGGCTTTCTCAGCGGCTTCCCGGAGTCTTTGTAGCGCCATATTATCTTTTGACAGGTCTATGCTCTCCTTCTTTTGGAAGCTCTCCATCATCCAGCTGACGATACAGTTATCAAAGTCATCTCCCCCTAAATGGTTGTTACCACAGGTAGCTTTGACTTCAAATACACCATCACCTAATTGCAGGATAGAAACATCAAAGGTTCCACCACCTAAGTCAAAGACTAAAATTAATTGTTCTTGGTCTTGCTTATCTAAACCAAAAGCTAAAGCTGCTGCTGTAGGTTCGTTAATAATTCGTAATACTTCTAATCCTGCAATGGTGCCCGCGTCTTTGGTTGCTTGTCGTTGAGCATCAGTAAAATATGCAGGTACGGTAATTACTGCTTGGGTGACAGATTCTCCTAAAAAATCTTCCGCATCTTTTTTTAATTTTTGCAGAACCATTGCTGAGACTTCTTGGGGGGTATAATTTTTCCCACGAATCTGTACATCAACAGTATCGTCTCTTCCTTTGACACAGCTGTAGGGTACCCGCGATCGCTCGGCTTGTGTATCGTCCCAACGACGACCGATAAAGCGTTTTATACTATAAACAGTGTTTTCGGCATTAGTAACTGCTTGACGTTTTGCTAATTGGCCAACTAGCCGTTCCCCACTTTTGCCAAATCCGACAATACTTGGAGTAGTGCGCCCACCTTCAGAATTGCCGATAACAAGTGGTATTCCTCCTTCTAAAACGGCTACACAACTATTAGTAGTACCTAAATCTATGCCAATAACTTTTCCCATAAGTACAAATATATTTACTGAGGAATTCTTGATAATTTGAATGTTCTTACTGGATACGGAGTATTTTTTGTAGCTCAGTATGCGTTTGAGTTGCCCCAGTAAAATCTGGTACTTATGGTCAAATATAGTTACAAGCTAAACCAGGGGAAATCCCCTGGTTTAGATTTAACCGTTGGCGCTGGGAGGCTGGGTTTCCTCCGAAGATATAGAATCTTCCAGTGGAGCAGCTACTTTGACCATTGCATGACGTAGCACACGTTCACCCAGAAAATATCCGCGTACTAACTCTTCTAACACTGTTCCTTCAGGATATTCATCCGTAGGTTCCCGCATAACTGCCTCATGAAGATTGGGGTCAAATTCTTGACCTTCAGGACGCATAGGAGATACGCCTAGGCGTTTTAAGGAATCTACCAATTGTTTATAAACCCCTTGATAACTTTTATGAATGGCCATTTCTCCATCTCCCTGGGGTTTGAGATGGGCACGCGCTCGTTCAAAATTATCAACTATAGGTAATAATTCGGTGATTGTGTTCTTTTTAGACTGGGTTTCCAGGTCTTCTTTTTCTTTTTGCGTGCGTTTGCGAAAATTATCAAAGTCAGCCGCAATCCTCGCATATTGAAGATTGCGCTCTTCTAATTGCGCTTTGAGAGCATCAATTTGCTGACCCATCGCAGCAATAGTAGCAGCATCTTCAGCTTCTGCGCCCCCATTTCCTGGATTTATTATTTCCTCTGGGGCATTCGCTTGGGCAGCTACTTGTTCTGTTACTTCGTTGCCAGATTCATTTACGTTCATTTGGGCTGGGGAGTCGCTAATCATTACTTGATTTACCTCTATTGGTTCACCCTATTATCAAGAAGTACAGGTAGTACTAGAAGACTGATTACCGATATTTTCTTGAAAATACAAGTTAACCTGTTTATCCTCGTCTATTTACTAGACTTTTATTGTGTAATCATCCTATAAACTTCACAAGACAGCCTGTACTCAATTAGAGGAAAGGCAAAATATTACCCTGTATTGAAGCATGTCAGTGTCGCTTAAGGCTGATATCATCGTCCTCTATTTTGACAAAACCTGACCGCAATAGTGTAAAAACACAAGGTGTGGGTCGCCGTATGGCTAATTGCTAATTGCTGATTGCTAATTGCTGATTGCTAATTGCTAATTGCGCTCTTGAAGACAGGCTAACAACCTAAGTTGCTAGTAGTCTGTTACACCATCTTTGTCGAGTAAGAGATTAAACCGCCAAGGAGCCAAGAACGCCAAGTTAGGAATTAGAGAGAGATATTAAAGTCTTATTAACCAGATAAAGATGATGTGACAGACCACTAGCAACTCAAGTTAATACCCATCAGCCATCAGCCATTAGCCATCAGCCATTAGCCATTAGCCATTAGCCAATTTCAATATGGATGACAATTTTAATTTAGTGTGTGGGAATAATTTAATCAGAGGTTCTCCCTACTGATATAAAACCATCCATGACTTACTCGTCGTCATCACAAAGGCGTAGCACTGCTTTAACCACAAGAACGGAGTTTTCTCCGTTTGGTAATAAGCTTGTGCAATCTGGCTATGTAAATACAGAACAGATGCGACAAGCATTGATAGAGAGCCGTAAATCAGGTAGACCCCTGACAGAAGTCCTCGAATCCATGACTGGGCGTCAGCTTTCGCCAGAGATGCTTCGGCACTATAAGAAACAACAGTTATTTGAATTAAAAATACTTTATGGTGTTGAGTCCCTAGACCCAGAATTAAGTCAAATTGGGCAAACTTCTGTAGGTAGTTTAATTGATACGCTGATTCCAGTAGATATTTGCCGTCGCCATCGGCTAGTGCCTCTATCAAAAAATGAAGAACAAAATCCACCATCGGTATTGGTGGCAATGGTTGACCCTGATAACTTAGAAGCATCAGACGACCTAAATCGTATTCTTCGCCCCCAAGGTTTAACTTTAACTAGGATGGTAATTACCCAAGAAGATTATCAACAGGTAATTAACCAATTTTTAGACGAATTAGCAGTTCGCCAAAAAACCCTAGAGCAAGAGAAATTTACAGATATTAATCAAGACCTAGAGAATTTAGGCAATCTTGATTTACAAGACGCCCCAGAGGATATGGAAGCAGACCTAGGGGCTGCAATGAAGGGGGCTGAGGATGCGCCTGTTATTAATTTGGTGAATAGAATACTGGCAAAAGCATTAAATGACAGGGTTTCTGATATTCATATCGAACCCCAGGAAGAAAACTTAAGAATTCGCTTTCGTAAAGATGGAGTATTACAAGAAGCCTTTGACCCTTTACCCAAAAAAATTATTCCTGCTGTTACAGCCCGCTTTAAGATTATTGCTAACTTAGATATCGCCGAACGTCGTGTACCTCAAGACGGACGTATTCGACGAATGTTTGAAGGAAGAAAAGTTGACTTTCGCGTAAATACCCTACCCAGTCGCTATGGCGAAAAAGTAGTATTACGGATTTTAGATAATTCTTCAACTCAATTAGGATTAGATAAATTAATTACTGACCCAGAGACCTTATCCATTGTTCAAGAAATGGTTAGCCGTCCCTTTGGTCTAATTTTAGTAACTGGTCCTACGGGTTCTGGTAAAACAACTTCTTTATACTCAGCACTATCCGAAAGAAATAGTCCCGGTATTAATATCAGTACTGTTGAAGACCCTATTGAGTATAGCTTACCAGGAATTACCCAAGTACAGGTGATTAGAGAAAAGGGGTTAGATTTTGCTACAGCCCTCAGAGCCTTTTTACGTCAAGACCCTGACGTACTACTGGTTGGTGAGACGCGAGATAAGGAAACAGCAAAGACAGCTATTGAAGCAGCATTAACAGGACACCTAGTTTTGACAACCCTTCACACCAATGACGCACCTGGAGCGATCGCTCGTTTAGGAGAAATGGGTATTGAACCGTTTATGGTATCCAGTTCCCTAATTGGCGTTTTAGCACAGCGCTTGGTACGTAAGGTCTGTTCAGAATGTCGTGTTGCCTATACCCCAACTAAGGAAGAACTAGCACGTTTTGGTTTTTCGTCATCTCAAGATATAGCACTCACCTTTTACAAAGCAAACACTATTCCCCAGGAGGCGATTGCTGCCGCAAAAGCTAACAATCAACTTTGCTCTAACTGTAATGGTGTCGGCTACAGAGGGCGTTGTGGAGTTTATGAAGTCATGCGCGTCACCGAACGCCTACAAACTTTAATTAACGAAGATGCCTCCACCGACAGAATAAAAGAAGTCGCAGTAGAAGAAGGAATGAAAACCTTACTCGCCTACAGTTTAGACTTAGTGCGTCAAGGAGCAACAACTTTAGAAGAAGTTGAGCGCGTTACCTTTACCGACACAGGGCTAGAAGCAGAGTTAAAAGCAAAACGAAAGACTGGTCTGACTTGTCGCACTTGCCAAGCAGAATTAAAACCCGAATGGCTAGATTGTCCCTACTGTATGACATCTAGATTTCATGATTAGCAATTAGCCATTCCTCTATTAGCAATTAGCAATTAGCAATTAGCAATTAGCAATTAGCCATTCCTCTATTAGCAAACATTTAACCAATTGGAGCATAAAAAATGGATTTAATGATTGAAGACTTAATGGAACAGTTAATTGAAATGGGTGGTTCTGATATGCATTTATCAGCAGGCTTACCCCCCTATTTTCGTATCAGCGGTAAATTAACCCCCATTGGCGACCAACCTTTAACAGCAGACCAATGCCAAAGGTTAATTTTTAGTATGCTAAATAATAGCCAGCGAAAAAACCTAGAGCAAAATTGGGAATTAGACTGTTCCTATGGAGTTAAGGGTTTGGCTCGTTTTCGTGTAAACGTTTACAAAGAGCGTGGCTCCTATGCCGCTTGTTTACGGGCATTAAGTTCAAAAATTCCTAACTTTGAAAAATTGGGTTTGCCTGACATCGTAAAAGAAATGTGTGAAAAACCCAGGGGATTAATTTTAGTCACAGGTCCCACCGGTTCTGGCAAAACTACTACCCTAGCGGCAATGATTGATTTAATTAACCGTACAAAAGCAGAACACATATTAACAGTAGAAGACCCCATTGAGTTTGTATATGAACCAATTAAAAGTGTTGTCCACCAGCGCCAATTAGGGGAAGATACTAAGAGTTTTGCCAACGCCCTCAGAGCAGCTTTACGGGAAGACCCTGATATTGTACTAGTTGGTGAAATGCGCGACTTAGAAACCATATCCCTAGCAATATCTGCCGCAGAAACTGGTCACTTAGTATTTGGTACCCTACACACAAGTTCCGCAGCCCAAACAGTTGACCGGATGATTGACGTTTTCCCATCTGAAAGGCAAACTCAGGTGCGCGTACAATTATCCAACTCCCTAGTCGCCGTATTCAGCCAAACTCTAGTTTCTAAAAAGAACGTTAAACCCGGTGAGTATGGTCGGGTAATGGCTCAGGAAATTATGGTCATAACACCAGCTATTTCAAACTTAATTCGTGAAGGTAAAACTTCACAAATTTATTCGGCTATTCAAACTGGTGGCAAATTAGGAATGCAAACCTTAGAAAAAGTTCTCGCTGATTTATATAAGGCTGGTACAATTTCCTTTGAAGCTGCCATGTCTAAGACTTCAAAGCCTGACGAAATTCAACGTTTAATTGGTGGCACTACCCCCATGCAAGCTGGTACTAAACCAGCTATGAATGGTGCTATGAAACATTAGATACACGGAGATATACAAGGCAATTTGAAACTTTTTTAGACGCTTGATATCAATATTTATTCTGTATTGATATGTATTGATATGTATTAATATTTATTGGTATTTATCAATAAATATATCGTTTATAAAAGGTATAAATTTACTCTTTTCTACTGTTAGCATCCATTAATATAGCGGTTCTCATTTGGACGCAATACATACTGATGGTGTGAATTGTAGACATAGAAAGTAACAGAACCTTAGTAATTGTATTGGACTCAAGGGAGAACCACTATAGTCAAAAACAAGGGCAAATTTAAAAATATATGAAAATATATATTTGTCACAAAAAACATATTTGTAAATTTGCCTCATATCCAAAAACCAAAAACCAAAAATCAAAAACCACAATTTAAAATAAATCGTAAAATGCCAACTTTTGTTGCTCGTTTTCGAGACACTCAGGGAAGACCTAGACAAGAAAAAATTGTAGCTGAATCTGCAGCCCAAGCTAGAACAAATCTTAGACAACAAGGTTTTGTTGTCCAAGATTTAAAACAATCTGGCAATGGCTTTGATTTTCAAAAGTTTCAAACTTCTTTAGTTAAGGTAACGGTTAAAGATAAAGCCGTTTTTTCTCGTCAATTAGCTGCATTAGTTAATGCTGGTGTCGCAATTGTTAGAAGTTTAGGAGTTTTATCAGACCAATGTACTAATCCTAAACTTAAACGCGCTTTAATAGAAATTAGTAATGACGTACAAAGTGGTGTTACCCTTTCTGATGCCATGCGTAAACACCCTGACTGCTTTGATGGTTTGTATGTAAGTATGATACAAGCAGGAGAAGTTGGTGGTGTATTAGATGAAGTACTTAATCGTTTAGCAAAATTATTAGAAGACGTTGCTCGATTACAAAATCAAATTAAAGCAGCATTATCCTATCCAGGAGTTGTGGGTTTTTTAGCAGTTTCCATTTTTATTGGTATGACTGTTTTTTTAATCCCAGTTTTTGCAGGTATTTTTAAAGAATTGGGTACTGAATTACCACCACTAACTCAATTTTTGATGACCTGTAGCGAAATTTTAAGAAGTTGGCGAATTTTTGTTCTTATCGGCTCTGTAATTGGTTTTTCTATTGCCTATAAAGCATACTATAAAACTCGCGTTGGAAAAGAAACCATTGACCGCCTATCTTTAAAAATGCCTTTATTTGGCGATTTAATTCAAAAATCTTCCGTCGCTCGTTTTAGTCGCACTTTTGGTTCTTTAACACGTTCCGGTGTACCTATTTTAACATCCTTAGAAATTGTCCGAGATACTTCTGGAAACCAAGTTGTAGCCAACGCTATCGAAGCCGCAAAATCAGAAATTCAGCAAGGAGGTATGATAAGCTTAGCATTACAAAAAGCAAATGTTTTCCCTCCAATGGCTATTCAGATGATTAGTATTGGAGAAGAAACTGGAGAATTAGACGCCATGTTAATGAAAATTGCCGACTTTTACGAAGATGAGGTAGAGCAAGCTGTTAAAGCATTAACTAGTGTTTTAGAACCACTGATGATTGTTGTTCTTGGTGGTATGGTTGGTACTATTTTGCTCTCTATGTACTTACCTCTGTTTAAGGTCTTTGATAAGTTAGGCTAGTACTTGAAGAACAATTTAAAATGTAAAATTTCAAATTTCAAATGTCAAACTCAAAAAGTTAAAAGTTAAAAATTTAGTCGTCAACAGACATTTTTAATTTTTAACTTGTTTTTTTTGCTTGTTTTACAGCTTTAACATTTAATTTCTAATCAAGACATCATGGCAACACAAAAATCTCAGTATGAAAATTGCCTTGCAGAATATAGTAGTAATCTAGGAGCGATCGCCCTCCTAAAGCAACACCGTCCATACTGGGAAATGATACCCAGTTTGAGGCGCCCAGAAGAAAGCATTATTACTATCCCTCTCCCCATCATTCGCCGTCTCAAAGTAATATCCTCCAACACAACAAGCAATGAAACAAATCTTCTACCCTGCGATATCGCCATTTTAATGTGCGACCCAGAGTGGAAAATTAAAACCGGAGGCGAAATTTTTATCTTTATTCACCGTCCAGATGAAGATTTTTCAGACCTATTATCCCGTTGGCGGCAAATACAAGTTTGGTTAGATAAAGATTATGAATGGTTAATGCCCTCTAAATATAGTCACATTCTTAGTGAAGGCGCATCTCAAATTTATCCTCTTTTTATTGTTTTCCCTGAAACTCCAGAGAGAATTAAACGAGGTCTCGCCGGGAACAGTTTACCTTTTGCAATCCAAACTCCAGAATTAGATATGCAAAAAATCACAGAAGAAATCTTTCCTCAAAGTCATATAACTTGATAGGTTTTTTGCCTTTCAATTACGCTACCCAATGATTGCTTTCTAGCAACCGTGGAACAGGCATCCTGCCTGTGTTTTATCCTGCCTGTGTTTTATCCTGCTTGTGTTTTATCCTGCCTGTGTTTTATCCTGCCTGTGTTTTATCCCAAAAATAAATAATTTATTCCACAAATAAACAGGCTTTGCGGCCTATTCCACAAATATCAAGCAAAATGGCTGTGGCAGACTAGAATACTCTACACGGTCATAAACTCTGATAAAGCCTAAGTTTCAGGACTTTTTTCTCTACAATATCATTTACGTAAAAATTAAAATATGTAACTTATTATACTGAAGTTACTACCAAAAGGCTCATTACCTTAATTATTAAATAATAATTATAAGTTATTTCAATAAATAAATATATATAAACCATTCTTCAGAGGAATCAAAGTAGCTCAAATGCTTGTTATGCCTAATGCAAGGGTATTTCCACCCAATTAGTCATGGAACTTGACTATATGTTAAAGTTAAGAGAAACTAACACTAATAAACGTGCTAACTTTAGTTAGTAATAATTTTTGTAAAGTATTTGTTCGATATATTGTGATAAATGGAACATTAATTAACATAGAGTTAATAAACTCTTACGTGCAAATGTTCTAAAGGCTAGATTTTTAGCTTTTGCTACTTTATCCAGTCCAAAGTTAATTTGTGGTTGGCAAACTAAATGGAAACACTAGAATTTATCATTTTTCCAGATGGTCGAGTACAAGAAAAAGTCACTGGCATTATTGGCGCTTCCTGTGCTGAGGTCACGGCAGCAATAGAGGCGCAGCTAGGACAAGTAGTCACTCAAAAGCCAACTTCAGAATTTTTCGCCCCTAATGTGCAGGAGTCTGGTGTGGCGAATACCCAAACAAATTTTAGCGATTGGTAAATTTGTAAAATTCTGTTCTTAATTTATAACCACCATGTCACACTTTAGTCAAATAAAAACCCAAATCCGAAATCTTGAGTCTTTAAAAGAGGCTTTGACTGACTTAGGCATTGATTGGAAGCCCGGTTCAAATGAAGTACGCGGTTATCGGGGTCAAACTCACACGGCGTCCGTCACTATTGAGCAAGATAATGGTTACGATATAGGCTTTAGCTGGAACGGAAAAGAATATGAATTAGTCGCTGACTTGCAATATTGGGAGCAAGATTTATCAGTAGAAGGTTTTCTACGTCAAATAACTCAGCGCTATGCATACTGTACAGTTGTAAAAGAAACAGCAAATGCTGGTTTCCAAATAGCTGAGCAGCAAAATCAAGAAGATGGTTCCATTCGCCTTGTATTACAACGCTGGAGTGCTTAATGCCAGATTTCCTTCTTTCGTCAGAAGAAGAGAATCGTTCCGGTTTAGAGCCAGAATTAGGAGGCTTTTTACGGGAAGCCCCAGACCGTAGTGGTTTTGAACCAGAGTTGGGAGGCGTGCTGCGACAAAAGGGGGTTTATGTAGATGAAATCACCTGTATTGGTTGCAAGCACTGTGCCCATGTTGCTCGGAATACATTTTATATTGAACCTGATTACGGTCGAGCAAGGGCGATTCGTCAAGATGGAGACCCTGAAGATTTAGTTCAAGAGGCAATAGATACTTGTCCGGTGAATTGTATCAATTGGGTAGATTATACTGAGTTAAAAAAGCTAGAGGAGGAAAGAAAATATCAAGTAGTTCCTCTGGCTGGCTATCCAGTAGAACAGGCTGTTGTGGCATCTGAAAGAAGGCGCCGTAAGCAGCAGTTAAATCGGAAGAAAAAAAAGCCTGTTGAAGAATAAATCTGGTAAAGGGCTTACGTAGGGCTACTTAGATTTGAGGGCGATTAGCTCTTGCTAAACCTATTAAAGCCTATTACCATTTGTGTGATTGTGATAAATAAAATCAAAGATTAAAAAAGATTCCTAAGACGTAAGTCCAAAATGATAACTAGGACAAAAAAAGGCTGGTTAAACCAGCCTTTTTTTTGGTTATAAAAAACTTACATATTGATATCAGGACTTACCCAGGTCAAGCTTGTAACCTCGATGATATCGTAAGGGCGTAGGGCCTACGCCCTTACATTACGTGGGTTTTGCGTAAGTCCTAGATATATTAAGTATTTTTAACAGGACTTACGCAAGTGTCACATTATAAGGTCAACTGACACATATATTTTAATTTGAAGCTAATGTTTGTAAGTATTGATTTATTAACGTTAGA
>Ga0114939_10000902_pt1 | contig 24099 bp, 16 predicted proteins | sample AshMeaCrysSpring_FD_87196 | JGI IMG/M metagenome (GOLD analysis project Ga0114939, IMG submission 87196) | Groundwater microbial communities from Big Spring, Nevada to study Microbial Dark Matter (Phase II) - Ash Meadows Crystal Spring | ecosystem: Environmental > Aquatic > Deep subsurface >...
GATGCTGGTATAGTGGCAGATGACCACCGACCTGGCAAAGCCGCCTTTGCGCGACAGTAGTTCCTTTTTTCGCTCATCTGGTAAACTGCTCCACGGTTCATGTTTGAAAAGATGCTTGAACAGCGCTTGCTTTTCTTTGTCGTCGTATGCTTCAATTAAGAAATGATTTCCCTGCCGTACTGCATCTCTCAATTGCGTGAAGATGGGTCTGTTCAAAGCAGGCACTGTAATCTTCTGCACATAATCGGCCATGCCGCCCGATGCCCATATAGAAAGCACGTCATTTGCTTCTGCATTAATACAAATAAAAACGCCTCCGTTTATATCCATGCCCATGCCCATCAGTTGCTGGGCGGCAATATTTACTACATCCTGCAATTCGGATGGATGGTGCATGGCAAGGCTGCGTGCCCGTACTCGTTCAAGCGCTAATTGTATTTCGGCTTCTCTGGTCTGTGCTTCGGCCTTTTGCAAATCATTAAATCGGGTATAACTGGTATTGAAAACTTTTCCGAAGCGATGGAGTATTTCAAATTTATCATCCGTGAGTGGTTCGGTAGCTACTATTTCGAGTGCGCCAAAATCGTTGAATGAAGCAGAGAAAACGATCTGTTTGTTTTTGCTTACCGGGCTCTTAAGCGATTCGGGCAGTTCAGGGTAGTTTTCAAAAAATAATTTCTGGAATTTCTGTTTTTCTGTGCCGGTTAATGAAAAAATCCATTTAGGATCCTTTTGCTTCCATGCAGCTATGATGGAGTTAAAAAAGGCAGGATAAAATGGATGTATGTGCAATGGGCAAGCAGGCTTATTCATTTCGTCACTTGCTATCCACAGTGTATTTGATCTTTTGCCAGGATCATGAATCCATATAATACAACTGGCAAGCGATAGCCCGAGTTGAGTCAATTCCCGGAATACTGTGGCAACCAGTTCGGCAAGTTCACCCGAACGCTGCATAGCCATAGCCCTTGCCCTTACCCTTTCAAGGCCCAGCTCAATTTCCGCTTTCCTTGCCTGTGCTTCTGCTTTTTTCAGGTCGAGGAAGCGAGTGTAGGATTGCTCAAAAACAGTGGTGAATCTTTTCAGGATGGCATTCTCCTCTTCGGTAAACTTGCGGCCATGCTGATTGATGATGAATATGCTGGTGTATTTAGCCACGCATACCGACCTGGTATAGTTCCCGGGCGCTTGTAGCACTTCCTTCTTCTCTTTGGCCGACAGCTTTGACCAGGGCTCATGCCGGAAGAGTTCGGTGAAATAGGCAATTTTCTCTTTTTGCGTAAACGCTTCTGTAAAAAATCCGGGTCCCTTCTTGATACCCTTAATCAAATTGGTACAAAATGGCATATTGAAATGCGGCACGTACACTTCGGTCGACGTGTTTGCCGTGCCACCCGCACCCCAGCAGCGCAATTCGGTATCCACATCTTTGTTGATGACTACAAAGGAGCCTCCCACAATAGAGAGGTTCAGTTTCAGCAACTCTTCATGCACAGTATGTATCACAGCCTGCATTTCGGAGGTATGGTGCATGGCAAGACTCCTGGCCCGCACCCGCTCCAGTGCAAGTTCTATTTGCGCCTCTCGTGCCCTTGCTGCTGCATCCTGCAGGTCGAGAAACCGCGTATAAGTAAATGAAAACACAGCAGTGGCCCTGTGCAGCAAATCCCAGCTATCTTCAGAAATGATGCCCGGCGATGCTGCGCCAATATAGCCGTGTGCAAATTTTACCAGGTGATACGTGCGTTCGGGTATTTCAGCACCGTAATAACCTTTCAAAACTTTTGAGCGCTGAGCACAGTAATTGATCCACTCTTTCCTGAGCTCGCCCCGCATCACAATGGATACCTGCTTCTTTTGTGATCTGTAAAACTTCCACATCTCGCGACCTACCCAGGTGTCCTGCAGGTTCAGCGTCATTTCATCCGATACCAGTGTTGTATCCTTTCCCTGAATGTCTTTGAAGGCATACCAGCATTCGGTGGTTCCATCTTCCTTGTTTTGTATATATATGCTACTTGTTTCCAGTTCTTCCACACCCAGCAGGGCCATTTCTTTACGCAGCAGTTCGGCCACCTCCAGCAGTTCTTCGGGCTTTTGCATGGCCAGCGAGCGGCTGCGCACTTTTTCCATGGCCGCTTCTATTTGCGCCTGCCGGGCTTGTGCTGCTTCTTTGGCAATATCTACATAGCGCTGGTACGAAAGCTGAAACACATTGCGAAAGCGCTTAAAGAGTACTGTTTCTTCTTTGGTTGATGGCGCATAGGTAGAAATACCCAGTGCACCGCCTTCGATGGCGTAGAAGTAATAATGCAGCGATTTGGCTTTTACGGTATAGGGGTCCACATATTGCTTTGCCTTGCGCTGATAAGCAACCCAATCTTTCAGTTTATTGCCTGAAAAGCTTGTTGTAAAAAACGCGTCCGGGTCTTTGGTAATTCTTCTTACAAATACTTTAATATCCTGTTGCTCGTTGTAGGCTACCTGGGTAATGACTTCTTTTTTGGTACGGTTGAAAAATTCGTAATTCAGGTAAGTACCTTTCTGCTGATCAATAACGGCCGTTTGCACATTGCGGATGGTGCTAATGCCTAATTGCTGCAGTTGTTCGGTTATGATTTGACAAACCTGCAGCATATCATTTTCATGCTGCATGCCCATGGCTATTGAACGAACCTTTTCCAAAGCCGTTTCAATTCTCAGCTCCTGGTTTTTTTCTTCCAGTTCAAGGGTGCGCCTTTTTACGGCTTCCTTTAATTGTGTATTTTCCTTTTTGATTTTATCAAATGCAAACGCTTCGCCTTCTTCTGTATGGGAGTCTGGGTAAGAGCCGTGCTGATGTAATACTTTCCAATTTCCGTTTATTTTCTGAATCAGGGATGACAGCCTGAATTTTCCGTAAAAGGTCCATTTGTTTTCCGGTTTAATATAGACGTCCATAAACTCGTGGACCATGAAATAGGGATCATAAGTAATGACCTGCGTTTTTTTATTTCTGATCTGTGACACCTCTACAATCTGATCCATCATCCGTTGAGAATAATCCAGTATTTCTTTTTTGGTATTCCAGATCTCCTCTTCAGTGCCTCCGATATTGCGATAATCATTTACCAGGAAATTCTTCCAGTATTTCAGATCGCCTCTGAAGTAGGAATCCCAGTAGTCATCCATTAAGGCTTTGATCTCTGCTTCCAATTTTTTGGTCAGTTTCATATCAGCGAGTAATAAGTAGTTGATATTGAAAGGAGTTTGGTAAGTCGAGGTGCTATTTTGTTGCGCCCATGCCGCCAATGATGAGCCAGCCTTTTTCTGTTTTCTTCCATGTATGGGTTAGCTTGGCGGTACTTTGTTCCTTCACGGTTCCCTGCGCATCTTTCCATTGCATGGTGGCATCGTAAAGCACAATCACAATGTCGGCAAATACATTCTCTACTTTGCGGTCCAGCTTGTAGGCAAATGCAAGCTGAGGGTGCTTGGCGTACATTTCGGTAATCCAATTGGTAATGTTGGCTTTGCCGCCAATGATGTTGGTGCTGGGATAGCCGATAAACCTATCATCCCACAGTGTGATATATTGCTTGAAATCGCGGTTCTTTACATACACCCAATAGTCTTCTTCCAGCTTCCAAATGGCATCTTTCACCTGCTGTTCGGGTGGTGATGCGGCATACCCGTTATTCACTTCTATCCAGTATCCATCGGGGTCTTGCAGGTATAGCTGCATCACGCCATCAGCACGAGGGCTAATAGTGTTTGCAGTGCCTTCCCAATTGCTGAAGGCAATATCAAGGGCTTTCAGGTGTTTTACCAGGGCATCCATGTTGTTGGTGCTTACGGCAAGGTGCAGGCTCCTGTTTACTACCACCGGAGGGTTGGTTTCTGCAATCAGGTGCAGTTCCTTTTCATCGCCCAGCGATAGCCAGCGGATATTAGCCTTGGCCGTACGATTGGTAATTTCCTGCAGGCCAAAAACCTTTTTGTAAAAACCCACAGATGCATCCAGGTTTTTTACCGGAAAGGCCATGTGGTTGAAATTACAGGTAAAGGAAAACTGCTGCTGTGCTTGCGTAGATATAGATGCGGAGAGGCAAACGACTAAAATGTAGGTGCTTTTCATAGATATTGAGTGAATTTGAAGGAATGAAGAATGCGAAAAGTATCGGCAGGCTTCAATCAATACCTGCCAGGGTAGTTCCCATCAATGCAGATGATATAACGCAGGTTGGGATCGGGTTCTTTGCCCTGCAGGTTGGGTAAGGCAAAATGGGTGATGCCGTCGCCGCCATACTGAATGCCGATGACGCTGTATAGTGCCTGGAATCGGGCAATTTCCAGTTCCCGTCCGTTGCAGAAGGTGTATCCAACCGGATCGTAAGGACCGGCAAAAAGCTTGATGGTACCGAGGATTTCGCTTGTTTGAGGCATGGCTTTTCCTTTTGGCCATGAATATATTTATCCTGGCTCAATAAGTCAAGGTGCGTGCCCATTTTGGGGTGCATACTTGGTCGCCTGCAGCATTTTATCCTCAGTTGTTGGCAAATAGGATGTGTGCCAGATATCCCGTTTGTGCAAGTTGGGTTTCGCGGGTGCCCTTAATCTGTAATGATGAATGCTGAGGTCGGGCAGGGTCAATGTTTTTTGCTGTTTTCCTGCATCAGCCTGTCGCACCCATTTGGTTCAGCGGTGTACACCCACGAAACGATTTTCCAGCTGCCCTTTGACTGCAGGAGGGTAAACACATCAACGCCGCAATGGTAGCGCTTTCCGTCAATATCCAGCGTGTACGGTATCCATACCGTGGCAATGCCCTGATCCATCATAATTTGGTGCGAAATGGGTTTCTCTTCAATCAGCACTTTTTGTGTAGCCAGGGGACGATAATCCGTTGCAAAGTGGCGCATGGTTATACGCACCGAATCGGGTGTGCTGCTGGCTGCCCACAGCTGTCCGCGATTGTCTACCAGGCTTCTTTACAAGTGGGTATCTTTTTTCTCAAGTGCTTCAAAAAACCGCAGCACCGTATGGAGTACAACTTCTTTTTGATCGGTTGCTGTTTGGCTGTAGCCCTTATTTACCAGCAGGAGGAATAAGGCAAGGCAAAGAATCCTCATAGCTGTTGATTTACTTCTTCAGTTGTGGTATGATGTAAGTTGTAAAACGGACTTGCCAACAGGTACCACCAGGTTTGTTTGCGGTCGTCTGCAAACTCCTTGAGACCAAAGGTGATAGACGAAGTGGGTTTGTATTAGAACGTGCCAAACAAGCGGTTCCACAGGATGAATATATCGGCATGGTTGGAATCGGTGTAGTATTGATCTTGCTCATGATGCACCTTATGAAAGTTTGGCGTAGTAAACAGCCAACCGAAGGTGGTGTCTATTCAATGCGGAAAACGGATATTGGTATGCTCCCGAAAAACATAAGGCGTGATAACCAGGAAGAACACGCTTAGTGCTATTACATCAAGCCCGAATACAGAAGCGGCAACCAGGTTGGCAATTCCAAAGTAAATAAGCAACTCTACCGGTTGCGAGCGCAGGTTGGTGGAGGCGTCCATACGGGTATCGCTATGGTGCGCACGGTGAAAGCGCCACAGCAGCGGTACGCGGTGGACCATGTGGTGAAACCAGTAGTTGGTAAAATCGAATGCCGCCACACCCAGCAACAATTTTGCCCACACAGGCATGTTCACATAATGCAAAATGCCCACGCGGTGCAGGCTTAGCCAGTCTATAGCGCTTACTAACACTATAGCGGTAAAATACCCGCCTACCGTTAGCATTACTTGTATCATGATGTTGTGCAACGGGTGCTGCGGCATCTTGTTAAACTTGAATTGCGTGGCAAAAAGATTTTCCATGAGGAAATAAAGAACGATCAATGATGCCACAATGTAATTAATGTCAATGGCCAACAGTTGGTTGAGTATTTCCATTGAATTGGATTTTCAGCATGTAGTTTGGTGTATTTGAGATGGCAAAATGATCAAAGATTCTACTATTCGATTTGTATTCATTTTGCATTTTACGGCAAGCGAAGTATTCATTCTTTCAGCAAATTCCAAGAGACTGTTTAAAATTCATTCACAGGTCACCCCATGGGTCTTTTGGCAGCAACTTCGTTGTATTTTTCGCCATAGGCCCCCGGCGATGCCTGCAATTCCGATACTTTTCGGAACGTCTCGTTTCGCTCAAAAATACCCTATGGGTAATTCCAGCAACGAAATTTAAACAGCCTCTAAGGAATTTTCGTGGTTAAGAGTTCCATGAAAAAATCAGCATCAGGGCTTTTTAGCAGAGCCCTAAGACAATAAGCCGGCTTATTTCTGCATCAATTCAATGGCGCCATTCCAGTTTGCCGGGGTGCCGTGGTGCAAATAGTGGGTAGCTTTTTGCAGCAGGATGCTGGCCACCTGGTCGTTCGGATTCTTTTGAATAATGATTTTGAACAGGGTTGCCGCGCGGTCAAACTGGCTTTGTTCAAAACAAAGCACCCCTTCTTCAAAGTGTGGCAGCAAGCTTCGCCATAGCGGGGCATGAGGATCGTCGGCACTGATACATTCAATAATATTTAGCTGGTTACTCTTGCCTTTCAGCAATACCTGCCCCAGGTTGCGGAAATGGAATTTACCGGTGTCGGGCAAATGGTAAAAAGTGCTGCTGCTAAGGAGTACGCCCGACTGATAATGCTTGGTAAGGCTTTCAATGCGGGCGGCGGTATTTACCGTGTCCGAAATAGTGGCAGCATCCAGGCGATGTTCATCGCCGGTAATTCCCATAATAAGCGGGCCGGTATGCATTCCAATGCCTGCTTTAATGAGTGGCAAACCCGCCTGTTGCCTTTCCTTGTTTAGCTCGTTAATGGCTTCCTGCATGTGCATGGCAGCCTGCAACGCATCGTAAGGGTGGCGCGGAAAAAGTGCCATGATGGAGTCGCCCAGGTATTGGTTTATAAAACCATGGTGCTTGCGAATAATAGGGCCCAGCCGCTTGTTGAACGACGATACAAAATTAAAATTTTCGCCTGGTGTCATGTTTTCCGAAAGGCTGGTAAAATCTCTGATGTCGGTAAACAGTACGGTAACAATTTTTTCTACTTTGTCGCCAAGTTTTACATCAGCCAGGGTTTCTTTTCCCAGCGAACGTATAAACTCGCTTGGTACAAACTTCTTAGTGATTTCGTGTATACGTAATATAGCCTCTTCCCGTTCCTTTACTTCGCGCAGGTTCTTTTCGTACAGGAGTGCACTTTCTATGGCTGTGGACGATTGTAGCGCCAGGGTTACAAGTAGTTTCAGGTGTGCTGCGGTAAAGTAGTCAACTGCTGTGTGTGCCAGAATAATAGCCCCCATGGTGCGCTGCTTCACCTTCATACTGGCATAAGCCAGCGTGTGCACGGCAGGCTGTATCATATTATTTTTACGCAGTATATCCAGGTCGCTCAGTATTTGCGATTGGCCACTTTGGCTAATGCGTAGCAAAACACTAAAGTGTGCCCGTAATTGTTCTTCGTCAAAAAGCGCTTCGCCGGCTTTGGCCGGTATTTCCAGGCTGCGTGTCTCTTCGTTCCAAAGTACCAGCACTCCACCTAAGGCCGGAATGGAATGCATGGCCTGCTGCAGCGTTTGCTGTGCTATAGCATCGGGTTCAATGGTGTTAGCCAGCTTTTCCGAAAAGTTGTAAATCACATTCAGCTCCTGGTAAAGGTTCAGTACTTCGCTCCCCAGTTTTTTTCTTTCCGCTTCTTTCTTTAGCAAAATGGTTAGCACACCTGCAATGGGTGCGGCCATGTTGTTGCTATACACCCTGCCGGCAATTTCATCTTCTATGGCTATAGATGCCTCTTCGGCTTTGCCAATGGTGGAAGTACCAAACAGCAGGTTGCCTTGCGCGTCTGTTATGGCCAAATCGCATTGTATAGCGTAGTTCCACTCCTGCAGCAGGCTGGTGGTTTCGCTGCGCTTGCCTAGTATAGATTTTAGTGAAATGTGTGGCATGCTTTTTTGTGGAACATGATACAATGGTGCCGTTACAACTGATTGGGCTAATGTTTGCCGGATTATTTACTCAATGCCCAGCACTTCGCGGGCTTTGGCCAAAATGGCTTCGGGGTCAAAGGGTTTGGTCATGTACACATCGGCGCCACCGTCAAGGCCTTTTTGTTTGTCGGCTTCCTGGCCCTTGGCAGTAAGCAGCACAATGTACACGTTGCTCAGGCCAAGCTCTTTTTTTACGCGCCTGCATACTTCCATGCCGTTCATTTTGGGCATCATTACATCCAAAAAAACCAGTTGAGGTTGCTCCTCCTGAATTAGGGCTAATGCCAGTTCTCCATTGTCGGCCGTCAAAAATTCTACGCCTTCATCCTCCAGGTCTTCCAGTGTTTGCTCTATCAGCATGCGGATGTGTGCTTCGTCATCTACAATCAGTATTTTTTGCTCCATAATTACAAAATAATGGTTACAGCTTGAATGGTAGCTATTGATATACAACAAAAAGAACTCTTTCCAGTCCTTTCTCAAAACGCAGGGTCTTCATCATCTCCTGTTTGGACGACAGAGCGGCGTTCATAATAATAATTTCAGGTTGGTTTAGCACGGCATTTTTCATGAGGTCCTGCTCGGTTGATTCCGTTACTTCGTAACCCTTGGCTGCCAACAGTTCATAGAGTGTTTTGATAGTGCCGGCATCATCTTCCACTATCATCACTTTCTTTTTGGATTGTCCCTGTTCCAGCAGGCTGCCCACTTCGTTAAATAAAATACCTGTATCAATGGGTTTAGTAAGGTAACGGTCCACACCTATACGAAAGCCACGTGCCTTATCCTGTACTACACTCAGTACAATAATGGGAATATCCATGGTTTCGGGGTCGTTCTTCAGCACGGCAGCTACGTCAAAGCCGTTCATTTCGGGCATCATAATGTCCAGCAGTATCAGGTCGGGCTTGTTGGTACGTACGCTGTCCAGCGCCTCTTTTCCATTGCTTGCTTCTCGTATGGTGTAACCATGCTCGCCCAGTTCCTGGTTCAGCAGCGAGCGGATGGAGTCATCGTCATCCACAATCAGGATGGTGGCATTCTGGCCTATCACATTCAGTTTGGCATTCGACACCTTCTCTTTCAGTTGTTTCACCAGGTCGTTGAGGTACAGCGGCTTGCTATCGTTGGCAACAGCCTGCTGCAGCGGCAGCGAAAAGGAGAAGGTGCTGCCTTTGCCCGGCTCACTCTCGAGCCATATTTTTCCGCCATGGTGCTCCACAATTTCCTTGCAAATAGGCAGGCCCAGGCCTGTTCCCTTGGGCTTGTCGGTAAGGGTATCGGTGCCCACCTGCTTAAACTGCTCAAACACCGCATCGTAGTCTTCGGGTGCAATGCCAATGCCTGTGTCGCTGATGCTTACCACAATATCAGTGTCGGTTGCCCGCACTTTGCAGGTTACGCTGCCCGTGTCGGTAAACTTCACGGCGTTCGATATCAGGTTGATGATCACCTGGATCAACTTGTCCTTGTCAACTGTGATCTCTGGCAGGTCGGCTGCTATTTCCTTTTCTAGGGTTAAATGCTTTTGCTCAAGCAGTGATGTGGTGGCGGCAATGGCGCGTTCCGCCACATCGGCCATGGACAGGCTTTCCTGGCTCCACTCCATTTTGCCGGCTTCTATTTTGGCCAGGTCCAGCACATCGTTTATCAGGTGGGTAAGGCGCTCACCCTCACTTACCACTACCTGCAGGTTTTCAGTGATCTGGCCAATCGTTTTTTCTATCCTCGCATCGGAGCGGTCTACAATGGGGAAGATTTTTTCATCGAGCCGCTTGCGGATAATTTTGGCAAAGCCCAACACCGAAGTGAGCGGCGTACGCAGTTCGTGGCTCACCGTGCTCAGGAAGGCGCTTTTGGCTTCGTTGGCTTTTTCGGCGGCTTTACTTGCTTCTTCGGCCTCCATCTTGGCCTTTTTCACATCTTCAAAAAGGGTGGCATTTTTAAGGGCCACTCCCACCGATGAGGCAATGGTAGTTAGCAGGCGCAGGTCATTTTCGTTGAAACGGTTTTCCTGTTCGGTGCTTTGCACGCTGAGTACACCAATGATTTCTTCACCAACCGGAATGGGTACTCCAAGATAAGATGCCGCATCAATGCCTACTTTGGAAACCCCCATTTGAGCGCGTTGCTCATTCATGTCTTTGTTAATCAAAAGGGGTTGACCGGTGGTAATAATTTTTGAAGTAAGCCCTTCACCAAGTTTTAGCGGTTCCATGTTGTCGCCAAACTGGTATGGGAAAGTTATGATATTGGTTTGCTTGTTGTGGATAGCCAGGTAAACAATATTGGCATTAAATAAATTCTTAAGCTGATCCCCCACCATATTGATCAGGTCATCGGGATTGAGCAAGGAGGCCAGAGCTTTGCTGATGTTGTTAACCGTGCCGAGCTCGGCAGCGCGCTGCTTCGATTCATTGAGCAATAATGTTGTTTCATTAAACAGCCTTGCATTTTCAAGCGCTACGCTCATGCTGTTGGTAATGGTGGTCAGCAGCCGCAGGTCCGATTCAGTAAATGCGTTTTCCTTGTCAATATTTTGCAGGCTCACAGATCCTTTTGCTACATCTCCTACCATCATGGGTACAAACACAGCAGATTTAGGTGGTTTACCTGTTGTAACACCTGTGCCTCCATGCTTTTTAGACTCTTCTACGTAATTTTCCTTTATTTCTAAGGTTTTTTTTGTTTCAATCAGCAACTTGCTGTGCCAGTTTAAAGGACGAGGCGCCACATATTGCTTTTCCCATTTCTCCATGGCATATTGCCAATGTTCAAGACCTGTCTGGTGATCGAAGGTTCGAATAACCAAAGCATGTGATTCAGGAAACAGGCTGCATAAGCGATCGCCCACCAATTCGTAAATGCCCTTGGTATCAAGTTCTTTGGCAAGCCCTTCCTGTACACTGTTGATTACGGCAAGTTCGGCTGTACGCTGCTTCGTCTCCTTGAGCAAACGGCTCGTTTCGTCAAACAGGCGTGCGTTTTCCAGTGCCACGCTCATGCTGTTGGCAATGGTGGTGAGCAGCCTCACATCGGCGTCATTAAAAGCATGCTCCCTGTCCACATTCTGCAGGCTGATGGAGCCTTTTACCACATCGCCCACCAGCATGGGTACAAATACGGCCGACTTGGGTGGTTGCCCCGTTGTTACGCCCTTTCCCCCATGCGCAATGGAAGTTTGCACAAAATTCTCTGCGATGTTCAGCGGCTTCCTGGTTTCTATCAATATTTTATTGGCCCATAAAAAAGGTCTCGGATCTACCCGCAGCTTTTGTCCCTTTTCAATGGCATACTGGAAATACTCTGTGCCGTCTTCGTAATCGAATGTGCGGATGACCAGGGCATTGGTGTCGGGGAATAGGTCGCAGATCCTGTCGCCAACCAGGTCATAAATGGCTTGTATATCCATTTCCCGCACCAGGCCATCCTGCACGCTGTTGATCACGGCCAGTTCAGCAGTCCGTTGTTCGGTTTCTTTGAGCAGGCGGTTGGTTTCGTCAAACAGGCGGGCATTTTCCAGCGCCACGCTCATGCTGTTGGCCAGGGTTTCCAGGAGACGAATATCCGAGTCGGTAAATGCATACTCCTTGTCAATATTTTGAAGACTGACATATCCTTTGATTAAATTTCCGGAAAGCAGGGGCACGAATAAAAGCGACTTTGGCATTTGGGTATCCCCGATTGCCGTAAGGTCATATTCATTTTTTGCCTGCTCCTGGGTTGCAATATATATGCGCGACTTATGATCAATAAGCAACTGCCTTAATTTATTGACAGGTCTTGGCTCAGGGTTAAATTTTTCTCCATTTTCAAAAATGTAATTAAAATATTCTGTTTTGTAATCTGCATCAAAACTTCCGATTATTACCGTTTGAGCATTAAACAGATTTTGAACCCTGTCTCCCACAAGGTTATAAATGCCCTGCATATCCAGCTCTTTAGCCAGGCCTTCCTGCACGCTGTTGATCACTGCAAGTTCTGCCGTGCGCTGCTCGGTCTCCTTCAGTAGCCGGTTGGTTTCGTCAAACAGTCTTGCATTTTCCAACGCTATACTCATGCTGTTGGCCAGTGTTTCCAGTAAGCGAACATCTGCGCTTGAGAAGGCATCATCCTTTTCCGTGTTCTGCAGGCTTACATAACTCGTCACGCGGTTGCCAACGATCAAGGGCACAAAAAGCAGCGACCTGGGATAGCCGGTTCCGGGCACCACTTTCAATCCGAAGTCGGCAAAAGCCTTCTCCACGTTATTGTTGATGAGGATCGACTGTTTTTTCATAATGAGCTCGTACCGCAGCTTGTCATAACGCCGGGGCTCAGCGTAATACCTTTCCCCGTTTTCAAACATGTAATTGAAGTTCTCGGTGCCTCGCTCATGATCGAAAGTGGCAATAACTACCGCCTGCGCATTGAACACTTCTTTGATCTTGTTTCCCACAAGGTCATATATGGCATTCATGTCCAGTTCGCGGGCCAGCCCTTCCTGCACGCTGTTGATCACGGCCAGTTCGGCAGTTCGTTGTTCTGTTTCTTTGAGCAGGCGGGTTGTTTCGTCAAACAGCCTTGCGTTTTCCAGTGCCACGCTCATGCTGTTGGCAAGGGTTTCCAGCAGGCGCACATCACTTTCGCTGAAGGCATTTTCCGTTTCGTTGTTTTGCAGGCTGATATAGCTGTTCACTTTATCGCCTATCACCAGCGGTACAAACACGCCCGATTTGGTCATGTTCGTGCCGGGCAGGGTTCGTAATCCAAACTTTGCATACGCCTCAGCATACTTAGTATTGATAACGATTTTTTGCTTGCTGATAATCAAGTGCTGGCGCAGTTTGTCGTAAGGGCGTGAAGCCAGGTAAAAGCGCTGTCCGTCTTCCATCAGATATTTGAAATGCTCGGTAGCGGTATCGTGGTCAAAGTTGGCAATGATAACAGCCTGCGCATTGAAAAGCTTGGTTATGCGGTCGCCTACCAGATCGTAAATGGCCTGCATATCCAGTTCTTTTGCCAGCCCCTCTTGCACGCTGTTGATTACACCCAGTTCAGCTTTTTGCTGTTCTGTTTCTTTCAGCAGGCGGGTGGTTTCGTCAAACAGGCGGGCGTTTTCCAGCGCCACGGCCATAGTATTGGCCAGGGTTTCCAGCAGGCGTACGTCTGCATCGCTAAAGGCATTTTCCTTATCAATATTTTGCAAACTCACGTAGCCGGTCACAGTTTCGCCAATTACGAGGGGCACATATACAGCAGCCTTTGGCGCCTGGGTGCCGGGCACGGGTTTTACGCCAAATGCCTCAGCCACTGCATCAAAATTCTTATTGATCAGAATTTTTTCTTTGGTCTGTATCAGGTGCTTTCGAAGCGTATTGAGGGGCTTTGGCACCGGGTAATACCTTTCTCCTTTTTCTATCAGAAAATGAATATTCTCCATTTCACGCTTGTGGTCGAAAGTAGCTATACCCACCACTTGAGCATCAAAAAGCTCGCGTATTCTGTTGCCAACAAGATCGTAAATAGCCTGAATGTCCAGTTCCTTAGCCAGCCCTTCCTGCACGCTGTTGATTACGGCCAATTCTGCCGTACGCTGCTCGGTTTCTTTCAGCAGCCTGGCATTGTCCAGTGCGGTGGCCATGCTTTGAGCAAGGGTTTCCAGCAGTCTGATTTCGGTTTCGCTAAAGGCGTTTTCCTTTTCCACATTTTGCAGGCTGATATAGGCAGAAACACGCCCTTTGGTCATCAGCGGAACAAACACGCCCGACTGCATGAGCTGTGTGCCTTGCACCACCTCTTTGCCAAACCAGCCTTCTGCTTCTTCGCGGGTATTGATAGTAATTTTTTGCTTACTGTCAATCAGGTGGCGTCGCAGTTTGTTGATGGGCCGGCTGTCGGCATACACCCGCTCACTTTTTTCAATGGCGTATTTAAAATGCTCCGTTTCGGTTTCGTGATCAAAAAGGGAAATTATTACCGCCTGTGCCTCAAAAATGTCGCGGATGCGGTCGCCCACCAGGTCGTAAATGGCCTGCATGTCCATCTCTTCGGCAAGTGCCTGTTGTACGCTGTTTATTACCGCCAGTTGCTCGCTTTGCTGAATGAATTCGGCATTGCGTTCCGCAAGTTGTCTTTCCAGTTCCGCAATGCGGAGAGCGTCTTTTACCATGCTAAAAAATCTATTATTGGGTGTTATGGCTGGCGCCGTGCTTCTGCCAAAGTCCGGGTGCCTGGTAATTGTTCTGGTTCAATAAGTGGTCTTAAATGTATCGTGAAATGACACACTGTGCAAGTGGCAGGCATATTTTGTTCGCTTATTCTACAGTAGGATGCGTCTGTGTTGAACAAATGGACATGGCATGGGTGGAGCCGGACGAAGAGGCAGGCCGGGAAATCACATACTGTATAATCCATTTACTACAGGTAACTCAGCCACCATTTCTCCTTGTGGGCTGCTTTATACCTGTCGTACCATGTGCATAGCGGGTACAATGCCAGTACAACAAATGCCCACACGGCGTAGGTTATTCCAAGCGAAAAGCCGTAACCTTTCAGTTTGTCGGCAAACCACAGGGGTTGGTCCAGTATCCAGATGCGCCAGCCATAACTGGTAAACAGACCGGCGGCCATCAGGGCCATCAGGTGAATGAGGTAGATATGCAACAGGTAGTAAAACATGGGCACCCTGCCATACACGGAAACGAACCGGGTAGCCGCATTATTCCATCGCTCTGTAAATGCCAGGAAAAGCAGGGATGGGCCAAGGGTCATAAGCAGGTATAGGAGCGACGGTGGGTATTTGGTGGTATTTACGAAAGAAAGCATGGTAAACAAGTGCGACGATTGCCGGCTCCATGGTGCAGGGTCGCCGTAGGCATTGCTAAGACGAATGAGTACAAAAAGCACAATTGCACCAATACCCATCCATAGTAGCCATTTCTTTCTTCTTTCAGGCGCAAAGCCTGGGGCATATACTGCGCCAAGGCAGTAGCCAAGTGCCATTACCCCAATCCACGGCATCACCGGGTAGCCTACCAAAAAGTTCCTGCCACCCCATTGGAAAAATTGCTGGCTGTGCAGCAGCGACCATCCAAAGGCCGGCAGCGTGTTGCCCGTTACCTCTATGCCATCGAGTAGGTTGTGGCAGCCAACAAGGGCGAGGCCCGTAAGCAGAATCGCCATCCATGGCAGGTGGATAAGCCCGGCCAAGGCAATCATGCTGATGCCGAGGGCCCATATCACAATGAAATAGAAGTTATGAAACGCGATGTCGAAGTCCCAGCCGAAATTAATGATGGTAAGTTCCAGCACAATCAGCCACAGGCCGCGCTTGAGCAGGAAGATAGACAGGTAGCGTTTGGATTTGCGCTGACTGATGAAAAAGGCAGAGGTGCCAGCCATCATCATAAACACAGGCGCGCAAAAATGCGTGATCCACCGGGTGAAGAACACGATGGGTGTGGTTTTCTCCAGGTCTGTAGGATCGTACAAAAAGGCGCCGTCATGAAAATAGTCGCGTACATGGTCAAGTGCCATAATGATCATAACGAGGCCGCGCAATAAATCGACAGAGGTAATACGCTTGTTGGATGCAGGCAGGTTGTTCATAGAAATAGGCCCCCGTTGGTTGCGGGCCGGCAGCAAAATAGAAATTGAAACCCTAAATGCTCCAATTAATTATCCCTCAAATCAACACAGTGGTCAGCAGGCTACCCTCCAGGCCAAACTGTTCGGCGGGGGGTGGCAGTATGCGGTGACTTCATATTTAGTGGCAATCCGGTGTTGATGAAAAGGCTTTAATAACAAAAGCTACGTATTGTCCAGGGGCAGCAAAATGGTGAAGCAAGTGCCTTTGCCTTCGGCGGACTCTACCTGCATGTTGCCGCCTTGCGATTTTACAATATCGTAGCTGATGCTCAATCCCAGCCCTGTGCCCTCGCCGGTGGGCTTGGTGGTAAAAAAGGGTTGAAAAACCTTGGACATCAGGCTTTCGGGTATACCTGTACCGTTGTCTTTCACTTCTATCCGCAGTTGGTCATCGTTCAGGGCTGTGCTTACCCAAACCGAAGGGTGGTAATCCGGTTCAGTACCCGCTTTACGCTTTTCGTCCACGGCATGAAAGGCGTTGGTGAGCAGGTTAAGCAGCACGCGCCCGATGTCCTGCGGCACTACAAGCACTTTTTCGAGGTTATCCGCAAAATCGGTTTTCAGCGTGGCATTAAACGATTTGTCTTTGGCCCGCATGCCGTGGTAGGCCAGGCGTAGGTACTCGTCGCACAAGGCATTCAGGTCGGTGGGTTCTTTTTCGCCGGTGCTTGTGCGGCTGTGCTGCAGCATGCTTTTCACAATACTGTCGGCGCGCTTACCATGGTAGGCTATTTTGTGCTGGTTATCTTTCAGAATACCAGCTATATCCGTCACTTCAAGCGTATCGCCTTGGTCCATAGCTTGCAGTAGTTCATCCAGCAGTTCGGCATTTATCTCGCTAAAGTTGTTTACAAAGTTGAGCGGGTTTTGTATTTCGTGAGCAATGCCGGCAGTCAGTTCGCCCAGGCTCGCCAGCTTTTCGCGCTGCACCAGTTGTTCCTGTGTGCTTTTCAATTCTTCCAGGGCATGTTCCAGTTCTTCTTTCTGCTTGGTAATTTCAGCGGTACGCTCGGCCACCAGTATTTCCAGTTCATCGGCCTTTATGGCAATCTGCTTTTTCTGCTCTTCTTCCTTCAGGCGCAGTTCGCGTTCTTTTACCAGGGCTTTGCGTTGCCTGCTGTCATATATAAGCATGGCTATCAGCCACAAAAACGCAAAGGGGTAGGCTGCTTTCAGGTTAGCAGCAATCTTATCGCTCCAGCGCCACGAAGGCAGGCGGAAGATATCTTCTACCAGGCTAATAGCCACCAGGGGCAGTATGGCAAACATGATGTTGCGCATGCTGCCAAACTCCGGCATTTTGTACATGAGGTAAATGAGGTACAGTACAATGCCGTGCCACATCATTTTTCCGAACATGCCCAGGTTGGCTGCCTGCTCCAGCACAAACAGGGCTGGCAACCCCCACAGCGCGTATTCGAGCCAGCGCAGCATCCATGCCGCATTGCCGGGGTTTGCCTGCAGCGTTTTGCGCATGCGCACCACCAGTATAATGGATATAATGGTTTCGGCCATCATGGTGTATCATCCATTGCGGCAAGTTTTGGCGCCTGCAATGGCTGCGTAATATAGTCACTATATGCTATTCATTGCATGCTGTTGTGCCTATATACGCTCTCTTTTGGCGGGTGCGGTATAGTGCCACTGCAGCCACAGGCTGCCCATGTGGTGGTTAAAAAAGCAAGTGCCCCAATGAGCAATTGCATCAGGGCACTTAAAAATGATGGAGGATAAATTGGTCCCCGCAGCGCAGCAAAAAACAATGCCGGGCGGGGCGCCTTTGCACGAAATACTACTTTGAGGGAACTACTGTGCCTTGCGCACCGATCCTCCGCTGTTTACGTTTACGTTTCGCACCACGGCCTCTCCTTTGTAGTTAATATAGCCGCCGCTGCTGGCTTCGGCATTTACTTCCTTGTTTACCACCGCCTGTATGCTACCGCCGCTTTCGGCATCGGCCTGCAGGTAGTTGGCCACCATATCGTAGCCTTTAAACTGGGCGCCGCTGCTGCTGCGTACCTCCAAACTGTCTACCGCGCCACGCAGGCTTACAACCGCGCCACTATTTGCCCTTACCTTCATTTGGCCTGCCCACAGGCCACCTTTGATGCTGGCGCCGCTGCTGGCCTTAATGAGGTCGAGTGTTTTATACGACACGTAAGCCTTTAGCTTCCAGTTTTTGGGTATGTACAGGTTGTGCAATTCGGTACTGTAGTAAATCTTCAAAATGCCGTTGGATACTTCTGTTTTCAAATTTTCCAGGGCTTTGGCATCGGGTGCGCTTACGGCCAGCCCTTCATTGTCGCCATGCTCTATTATTACTTCTATGCCGGTTGAAACATCGAGCCCGTGGAAAGCCGTCACATCTCGTTTTACAGCGTTGTTATCGTAGTAAACATCCTGGGCCATAAGGGTGGCCGACAGCAGCAGTGTGGGTAGCAGTGCATAAATGGTACGCATAAGGTGTTTGTTTTGTAGGCCGTGGTACGCACGGGGTGTATAAAATGTTACAGGCGCCGGCAAAAAAATGCGGGCGCCTGCGATTTATCGTTTCTAAAAAAAGTCACCAACGCAGTACAGCGCTTGCCCAGGTAAAGCCACTGCCAAAAGCGGCAAGCACTACCAGGTCGCCGGGCTGTATGCGCCCTTCCTGCCAAGCCTCGCACAGGGCAATGGGTATGCTGGCAGCCGTGGTATTGCCATATCGTTGAATATTGTTGAACACCTGGTCGTCGCGCAGGCGTAGCTTTTGCTGCACAAACTGGCTGATGCGCAGGTTGGCCTGGTGGGGTATCAGCACCTTGATGTCTTCGGTGGTGAGTCCATTGGCCTGCAGGCCTTCCATAATCACTTCCGGAAACTTTACAATCGCTTTTTTGAACACTGCCGGGCCGTCCATGGTAGGGAAAATCTGGCCTTCGTCTATCATTTTGTGGCTGAAAAACATCTCGGCAATTTCCGCTTCGTCAAAACTGGCCAGGTTGGGCATCCAATGGTTGGCATGGCTGCCGGGGTTGTATTGTGCCAGTATTTCGGCGCTTTCGCCATCGCTGTGCAGGTGTGTACTCAGCAGCCCGCGGCCGGGTTCTTCGGTGGGCTGCAGCACGGCGGCGCCGGCGCCATCGCCAAATATCACCGTTACGTTTCGCCCACGAGTGGTAAAATCGAGCCCGAAGGAGTGTTTTTCAGCGCCAATCACCAGCACATTTTTATACATACCGCTGCGGATAAACTGATCGCCCACACTTAGGCCGTACACAAAGCCACTGCACTGGTTGCGTACGTCGAGGGCGCCGATTTCGCGCATTTTGAGGGCACGCTGTACCAGCACCCCACAGCCTGGAAAGAAGTAGTCGGGGCTGAGGGTGGCAAAAATGATAAAGTCCACATCCTGGGCAGTGATGGCGGCCTGCTCCAGGGCCTGTTTGGCTGCCTCAATGGCCATGGTGGTGGTGGTTTCGTTGGTGCGGTGGGCGTACCTGCGCTCCTGAACACCGGTGCGTTCCTGTATCCACTCATCGCTTGTATCCATGTACTTGAGTAAATCGTTGTTGGTAACTACGCGTTCGGGTACGTACATCCCAATGCCTGCAATAAAGGAACTTGGCATAGCAATTCGTTTGGTTTAATGAAGGGGGAAAGTACGGCATTCCGGGGTTTGGAGCAAAAATGGGCTGGTAGAACCACAAAGATTCCTAAGAAGCAAAGGGGCACAAAGATTCAAATTCAGGTTTAGCCACATGTCAATAATCGCGATAAGCTGTAGGGAAGCAATGGGAGCGCACAGAAAATACGGCAAACCAGGCCTTCACAATCCTAGGGAGTCTCCTAGGGAGTCCTTGCGACCTTCGGCTTCATCTTATGCCGTCAGCCTGCCGGTAGGTTGTGGATAAGCAATCAATGGTACGCTTGAGATTCGCTTCAGTAAATTATTGATGAGCCTGAACAACTCCTTTGCAATAGCCAGCAAAAAAAAAGGATGCACATGGCACCCTTTTTAATTTGATCGAACTTATGAAAGGCCTATTACTTTTTTCCGGAATACACCGTAGCAAAGCCCTCGGGCGTTACCCGGTACACCAAGTCTTTGCCTCCATTGCCGGTGCGCAGGTAGTAGGCATGTTCTTCTATGCTCCTCATTTCAAAGGCTTCCAGCACAGGTGTTTCGGCCTGTATTTTGTCCCACTTCTTCTGTACGCTTTTGGGTACGGTAGCGTAGCATGCCACAATGGAGGTGGCTATCAGGTCGCCATCGCTGTTAAAGAAAGCAGTGGCAGGTTTGCCATCCAGTAAAAAAGTTGCCTTCGTCATGTTGTTGGCCGCGCTGCTCCATACTGCGTGCTCCACGTTTTCGTAGGCGGTGGCCAGCGACTGTGCAGCACGGTTTGCCGCTTGGTGTGATTTGTTTTTTCCGAAGGCAAAGCTGCCGGTCGTTGCCAGCGCAAATACTGCGCAAATGATCCATGTTTTCATAACCATTGATTTTGTGTGTGAGTAATGAAATTGTTGATACAAATGTGACGCGGTATGGGCGTTTAGGCTACACGAATTGCAGCCTGGTGGTTGCAGCCTGTGATAAACTGCGGCATATAAGTGCCGAACGGCAAATGCAGGCTGCATGCGCCTTTCAATAAGGCCGTCCGGGTGCAAAACGGATCACACGCATTGTCACCTGTTTATATGATGGCGCATTACATAAACAGCATATGCCGTCATTTATGGGTGGCTAAATGGCTGCTGCTGAGAGATCTTTTGGGTGTGTTAGGCATATTGTTAAGCACAATGCAAAATGAACGCTTTACTACTCTTAAGTTCATTTTGGCTCATAACGATAATTATCTTTAACATCCAGGTACAATTGCTCGCATGAAAGAGGTGATTATAGACTACAGTCGACTGCCGCAGGTTCACCTGTGGGGCTTAACCCTGCTGGAGCCTGTAACGGTGGTAACCAATTTAATGATTGCTGCTACCTGCCTGTATGCATTTTTTACCTTGTGCCGCATGCCGGGCCGTCACCGGGCGCAACACCTTGCGGCCTATTTTTTTCTGTTTATGGCGTTGGCCAATATGGTGGGTGGTGTATTAGGCCATGGCCTGCTGTACCTTACTGGCATGTGGGGCAGGCTGCCGGGGTGGTTTCTCAGCATGGCCGCCGTGGCTTTGTTCGAGCGGGCGGCAATATGGCACGCCTCGCCATTATTGTCGCCTCGTATTGCTTCGCTTTTTTCCTGGCTCAACTATATTGAAATTGCCTTGCTGGCCACCCTGGCTTTCATCACCCTCAACTTCTTTTGGGTGGAGGTCCATGCTTTTTACGGCTTGTTCGTTGTGGTATTTTCGCTGGAGTATTTCGTGTACCTAAAAACGGGCGATCCGGCCACCCGCAACATTTTTATGGGCACTGCTCTTGCAGGTGTTGCATCCATTGTGCACATGTTTAAACTAGGTATTCATGCCTGGTTCAATCACAACGACATCAGTCATTTAATTATGGCAGTAGGGGTATGGTATTATTACCGTGGAATTGTCGCTCTAAGGCTAACCTTACCGGCAACACAGATCGCCGTTTAGTATCGCCATTTCTTGCCGTTTCGTTAAACTGCCTGCACTATGGCGGAGGAGTCATCACCTTTATTCCATGAAGTTACATTCCATTGTTCTGATGCTGGTTCCTGTGGCATTTCTTTTTTCATCTGCAACGCTCCATAGCCAGTCGCTGAAAGGTTTGATAAAAAAGAAAACCGGCGACAGCGCTACCACCAGCAGCAAACTGAACCAGGCCATGCAAAGCCTCGGCCTGGGGGGCAATAAAGGCAGCCTTACGGCCACCGAGGTAGCCAATGGCTTGAAGGAAGCGCTGGAAAAGGGCGCTATCAAAGGCACAGAGCGGTTATGCGCCATGGACGGCTTTTTGGCCAATGCTGCCGTAAAGATTCTGATGCCTCCCGAAGCCCGCAAAGTGGAGGAAACCCTGCGCAAGTTTGGCCTTGGCAGCCAGGTAGACCAGGCCATTACCAGCATGAACCGGGCTGCCGAAGACGCCGCCAAAAGTGCCGCTCCCATTTTTGTAAATGCCATCAAAAGCATGACCATCGAAGATGCATTTGGCATCCTGCTTGGCGGCGATACGGCGGCCACAGCCTTCCTGCGCAGGCAAACCACCACGCCACTTACCGAAGCCTTTCGCCCGGTAATAGAAACCTCGCTGGGCAAAGTGGATGCCACCAAGTACTGGAATACGGTGTTTAGCACCTACAATCGTTTTTCGCAGGAAAAGGTAAATACCGACCTGCCGGCATGGGTAACGGAGCGCGCCTTGTCGGGCATCTTTTTGCAGTTGGCACAGGAAGAAGCAGAAATACGAAAGAATCCTGCTGCCCGCACCAGCGAACTGCTGAAGAAAGTGTTTGGCAGCAAGTGATGGGTGGCCTGGGAAGGGATAAATTGCCGGGTCACATTTGTATTGATCAATAAGGTAGGGACGAATGTTGTTTCGCTACATGGTTGCGCAAAAATATTGCATATTGTTAGCCGCGACACAGTCGCGCAAGAACATAATATTCCCAAGTTGCAAACTTGGGACAGCAGACCCTGGCGAAATAGTATTCAACTATGATAACGCTGTGCCGATGATTGCATCTCGGCACGAATATGTTCTTACAGGTTTGCGACCCGATTTCGGCTTCATAGTTGGGGTAGGACCTCGGCTTTATGGTAAACATAAGCCGCAACACAGTCGCGTAAGAACCCTTCGATGCCGTTGGTAGGTCGGGCGGGCATAGCATTCCCAAGTTGCAAACTTGGGACAGCGTAAATCAAAGTTCCACGATCAATGGAAGCTCACTATCCACAGTTACGTTCTTCAACTTTTTTGCGCCTGCACCTTTCAGTTCAAACTCGTTGAGCGCCACATTACCAGACAGTACTTTCAATGTTGCCTTTTTATTGGCTATTTCTACGGTTCCAAAAGCATAGCCGTTGCTCCAAAAATAAGATCCCGGCACATGGTCAAATTTCATGGCTTTTGTGTACCCGTCGTATTGAAAGCCGCTTAATGCAATGGTGGCTGTCCAGCTGGCCATGGCCCGTGCATAGTGGTGGCCACATTCCGGTTCATCAAAGGGGTTGCGCTTTTCACCATCAAAGCGATCGCGAATTGCTTTAATGCACTTGAGGCCATTTTCAATCTGCCCCTCGTAAATCATGCCAATGGCTGCGGTATATTCAAAAGCCCGACATGGATTCGGCAAAATAGGGGAACGGCACTTTCAACCTGCCCTTAGGCCAACTTGCCATGATGAGCCCGCTTTACTTATCCATTACATAGCTGCGCATGTTGTTGAAAACGGTATCAAAGCGCGACACAAAATTGTTTTGCATCACGGTCTTCAACGTAGTTTGAATGTTTTGCTTTTGGGAAAGATATCCCAGACCCAGGGTATGGGCCATGTATTGCCCGGCCAACTGATCTACCAGGCAGCCGCTGCCAAGTTGGTATGCGGGCAGGTCCGCCGACTTACTCATATCCAAAAACTGAAATGTTTTGGGGTCAGTAATTTTATGTTCGTAATAGCTGCCGTTAAAAAGATTTGCATCTACCCAGGTGCTGCCGTTAGATAGTATTTTTTCACATTTATCGGCAAAGGCATTGTCCTTCATAGCGCGTGCCATGGCTGCCGTAGCCTTAAGTGCGCCAAAGTACCAAAACTGCATTTGTGGATTTGGGCCAAAGTAGTTTACATCCATGGTGTTATGCTGCTTGCCTTCTTCCACACCATCGGCATCGGCATCCCAGCCTTTTTCGCGCCAGGCAAAGCTGATGCTTTGTTTTACCTTGGGCCAATAATTTTTCAGCCATTCCATGTCTCCCGAAAGCTTCCACTCCCTGTAAAAGCGCATGATGGAACCCATTTGGCCATCAGCGGCCGCCAGGTGGTCTGTTTGCAGGTTTTGTTCCAGGGGCAGCATTACGCGGTTCATCATCTTTCCGTCGGGCTTGGAACCATAGTCCAGTTCCACTTCGCGCATGGTACGTGCCAGCTCGCCAAACAGGAAGCCGGTGGCATTTTCATAATTCCATACATGCGTGCAGCTGCCGTAGCAGGAGCCATTTTCGTCCATAATACCTTCCCAGCCCAGCACATGCCCCGACGGAACACGAAAAACAGTTTGCGACCGCAACGTGGAAAGGTTAAAGAGGGCCGCTTCTTTCACCACCTCAGGATAGCTGGATTGCACAAAGGCTTTTACTGCATATTTCGGTGATACTGACCCCTCTTCTTTTTCCTTGCTTTAAAGAACTTTTGCGACTGACAATTTTACCGTTTTTTGCGTAGACTGTTTCCTTTTATTTCGATTCTATGGGATGTATGGATTAGCCTGTCCAGAATAGCATCGGCAATTGTGGCCTCGCCTATTGTATCGTACCA